>Ga0222714_10000049_pt1 | contig 142995 bp, 147 predicted proteins | sample C33_3DmetaG_FD_165048 | JGI IMG/M metagenome (GOLD analysis project Ga0222714, IMG submission 165048) | Estuarine water microbial communities from San Francisco Bay, California, United States - C33_3D | ecosystem: Environmental > Aquatic > Marine > Unclassified | place: USA: California...
GAAAAATCCAAACTGACCAACATGTTCTTGGCATTGGTTTTGTTGACTAGATTATCCTTGCGAATGTTACTGAGTGCGTTGCCGTATAAGGCATAGCTGAGTGCGTTGATGATTGTAGTCTTGCCTGTGCCGTTACGCGACCCATCGCCACCAAGATCTAAATTTTCACCAAGAACCAGTGTAAGGTCCTTGCGGTCAAAGTTAACGGCTTGGGTACTATTGCCCACGCTCATGAAATTTTTAACTGTGAGATTTTGAATTTGAATCATAAGTTTTGATAAATCTTCAACAACAGTTTTGGATCGTAAAATTCACTTTCAATGTTGGTGATTTGATCCGTAACAATTTGATCCACACTTTCAAATGCCACGTCTCCCGGAGCCATGTCAACATCTACAGCAGAATTTTTTACATTAATCAATGCCATTTCCCGCAGATTGTAATCTTTGATAAATGTTTCTTTGATAAAGTTGGCTTCTTCATAACTGATATCAATGTCCAATTCCACACGGACATGCATGTTAGAGTTTAATAGTGTAGGTGCGTTGTCAATTACATTACTCAATCGCATTACACGATACAATGGTTGCCCAGGCCAAGCATGATACTTTGGTGTGCCACCCCATTCAAGTGTCATCATACCACGATCGCTGTCGCCGGCGTCGGCAAAGTTGTGGGGAAAGCAGTTGCCAATGTAGTGTATGTTTTTTCTCTGCTGACGCAAGTGGAAGTGGCCTGAAAATACGCTTTCAATGCCACCAAAGTTTTCAACTTTGATTTCGCCATGATCTGGCATTTCAACCATAGCATTCATTTTAAAATGCGGCAGTTCAAAGTGCCCAAACATATATTTAGCACTTAAATTGGGGATACGTTTATGATCGTCTCCAACAAGCCACGGCGCAATGATTACATCGCCTTCTTGATGCCAGTCGTTACAGATCACAATATTAGGTAGATGTCGCGCCCACTCAGCACCGTGAATGTCACGACGGTCACGATAGTATAAGTCGTGATTGCCTGGAATAAAGTAAAATCGTTCAAACGCCGCAGAAAGTTTTTCCAAACTACGCAGGCTAAAGTTCAGTGTTTGTAAGTTGATGGCCGCACGATGATGATGCCAATCACCAAGGAACATGCCGGTTTCGCAACCTTGCTCCTTTGCTGTTTTGATAAACCAATCAATAAACTGCTCGCAGTCTTGATTGTGAATTAAGCTATTGGATTTTAAGCCAAAATGAATGTCTGTACAAACTGCTACTTTTTGGAATAGATTCATGATATATATTGTAGCACACGCATCAACTGTGTGCAATTGATTTTGAGCCAATATGCCTTATTCAACAATATCGGACTCGGCCGCTTCGTATGGTTCTTCGGCGGTGTAGCGTGTGATGGTAACTGGCCCACTGAGCGATGCCATAGTAGGCCGCCCGGCGTTTTGCCGTGTCCACGAAGGTGTAAGTCCGTTTATTTCCAGCAAGTCATCACGAATGTTTTGGCTTTTCTTTTCTAAATTTAAAATTCTAGTAAACGAATTGGTAATGGCTGCTGTATAGTAAGCAAACGGATTTTGACTTTTAGACTCATCAAACTGTAGGCCAATTTGGCTCAACTGTAGTAGTGCTTGCCCCCGCATTTCTTCGTTGTAAGTGTAACCACGCCAGTTGGCACGAGTAGCATAACGCTCGCACAGTTTAATAAACATGTGTGCCAGTTTGGGTGTCATGTCGCCATGATCCTTGCAAAACTCGCCTGTGGCCAAATCGCCCTTCCAATGGCTACGGCCCACAATGTATCTTTCTTTGTTTTCGTCAATCCGCCAGTGCTCAAATGGGGGAAAGTTTAGTCGCTGCCGTACTGGATTGATCAAGCCTTGATCCAGTATTTCATCTAGAGAATCGTCAATGGTTTCTTCCTCAACAAATTCCAGCAAATCTTCTAATTTTTGCTTTTTCTTTTGTGCTGATTTGGGAATCTTTTTTTCTGCCATTGGAATATGGTCCCACGTGGATATTCGAAAAACCAAGTCAGTGTTGGGGATTTTTGTGGGATCTACAATGGTGCCTTGGCGCTTGAGACGGTCAGCACGATTGCGCCGTGCTTCCGCAATAGTACGCTGGTTGATCTTGCTCAAACTGGGCAAAATAATGTCATATTGGCTGTCAACAGCGGGATCTACATAGTAGCAGTAGGTGTTCTTACTAGCATGTATTTCTTTTAAAATGTCCCGGTTGTTTAGATAATTTACTTTTGGTACGATTGGATCTGCTGCTATTGATTGTGTAGGATCCAGTGTTGTTTTGGGTTGTTTTGTTGCCACAGGCAATTTCTCCTAGAGTGTATTTATTATAACATAAGTTTACCACCTGTCAACCATTATCTTAAAGTATGCCGTTTATTTTTTCGCTAAATATCAAATAACGAGGCAAACATGGCAGACAATAAAGATCAACTCGAAAACCAAGCCGATGCGTATAATAAAGCAACGGATGGCTCGGGGCTGAATAACTCTTCGGCGTACATTGCTTCAGGCATAACAGATCCTGCACAGTTTACCACAGACACAGCCGGAACTCCTGTAACAAATCCAGGCGGTTATGGAAAGTTAGAAGTTGCCGGTAATTCTTCAACAAAAGAAGGAACTTCTCCAGCCGCTGCCACAGCAGACGACCAAGTGATAGCAAATATCAATAGTCGTGATCAAGCACGTCTAGAAGCTGCGGGCGTTACTCCGTTGTTACAAATTCCTGCTATTCCTGTACCACTCGTTACAGAAGTAGTAACAGAAGGCTCGGACTTTTTAAGTGCTAGTGATATTCGTGACGCCAATGAAACTACCGTATTTGCAGGCGACCCATATGCCGACAATCAAGACGATGAACAATTTTTATCTGCCAGTGATGTTGTTGGCAATGATGAAACCACTGTATTTGCTGGTGATCCCGCGGCTGATGCAGCAGACAATGCATTTGATGATCCATTTGAACGAGAACGATTGTACGCAGAACAACGATTTCTAACCGAGCCAGGTGATGTCAGCGAAGAAGATCCATTTGAACGAGAACGATTAGCTGCCGAAGGCCGATTTCTAACCGAGCCAGGTGATGTCAGCGAAGAAGATCCATTTGAACGAGAACGATTAGCTGCCGAAGGCCGGTTAATAGAACCACCACCAGACATTGAACTTAGTGATGCTGATAGAAAAGCAGCGGTTCTTGCCCAAGCACAGGCCCAGCAAACTATTGCAGAGCAACGCGGAAATAAAAACAACGGTGATTGGCGAGTGCGATTACGCCTAGCACCATTGGCTGATTACTTGTATAAAGCACAATCACCTGGAATTTTATCTCCATTGACTGGCACTGATGGTGTGTTATTTCCGTACACGCCTACAATTCAAACTGGCTACAAAGCCAATTACTCAACTGCTGACATCACGCATTCAAACTATCGTGGTTATTTTTATCAAGGAAGTGTAGTCGAACCTGTAATAATCAGTTGTCCGTTTACTGCACAAGATACTGCTGAAGCCAACTACTTGCTGGCAGTTATACACTTTTTTAAATCAGTAACCAAAATGTTTTATGGTCAGGATCCGCAACGCGGGTCACCACCTCCAGTGGTTTATCTAACTGGATTAGGCGAATTCCAGTTTAATGAGCATCCTTGTGTGGTCACTTCGTTTACCTATGATTTGCCTGCTGATGTAGATTATATTCGTACTCGTAGCCCCAATGTAAATAACAGCAATATGTTGCAACAGCGTCAGGCTAATAATCCGACGGCTCCAAGTATATTAGGTGGTTTTCTTGGTGGAGCAATTGGTAGATTAGCCAGTTCAAAATTATTCAATGGACAATCGTTGCCTAAAGGTGGAATGACAACTATGCCGGCGCCACAGTCATTTGAAACAAGCACTCAGCCAACATATGTACCCACAAAAATGACCATATCAATAACATTGTTGCCCATTATTAGTCGTCAGGCTCAAAGTCAAAAATTCAGCTTGCGTCAGTATGCTAACGGTGACTTGCTTAAAGGAGGTATGTGGTAATGGCTACGTATAGCGCAACCAGTCCATATGCAAACACTGGCTATAGTCAATTCTTTTTAGATGTTATGGTCAATAGACCCATACCCAAACAGTCCGACGACTTGTTGTTTGCTATTAATCAAACTTACCAATACAGACCCGACTTGTTGGCATATGACTTGTATGACAATGGCGGCTTGTGGTGGGTGTTTTATCAACGGAATCCTAATACGCTAACCAAACCACCACTGGACTTTGCGTTGAACACACAAATTTATATTCCTAAATTAAGCACACTAAGAACCGTGCTGGGGTTTTAATTTATGGTTGATACCACCGCAGCAGAAGCAGTTAGTAATAGTACTACCGGTGCAACACAGGCACCACCACCGGCGGCTACCACCACTGATGGTCGGCTAACAACACAACAAGCAGAAACGCTAGCTGGCCAAACTGAAACAGGAACCAATCCACCTACTAAACCGTTAACTGAAACGCAAAGTGTATCACCGGGCAATCCCACTGATGCACGATTAGCAAGTGGCACGCAAGTTTTACCAGGTGGTCCTCCGGGTGCTGGCTCTGTCGACGATAATTTTGGTGCCGATGGTCAAAGCCGTGCAACCACAGTGCGAATTCTTAACGCTGTTAAAAATTCAAAATTTACTCCCAGACCCAATGTGCTAGATCAGTATGCCACCTACACCTACAGCTTGTCGTGGTATTTGATGCCAACTATTCGATATAATGACTTAGTAAACTCCGGAAAACTTAGCTATGCATCATACAGTTTACTGGCACAAAGCGGAGGTGCACCGACACAGCCTGATGCTGGCCTTGGACGCAATGAATTTTTTGGACTTGATTACTATATTGACAATTTGGAAATTCGTAGTGTAATAACTGGCAAAGGTTCTAACCGAGCACATAATGCGGCCGAACTACAATTTACAATAACAGAAACTGCTGGCGTAACACTAATCGAAAACTTATATAAAGCAGTTGCCAGTGTTTATAATCGTCCAGACTTTCCACACGCTTCGGCATTGTACTGTTTGGTTATAAAATTTTATGGCTATGATGATAATGGAAAAATGGTATCGGCTAAATCCAATGGTGCCATAGTAGAAAAAATTATACCTTTTAAAATAAAAAATATAACTTTTGCAATTGCTAACAAAGTGGTTGAATACAAAGTGGAAGCAGTAGCAATTAATTATACAGTGGGATTTGGCAGTAACTTAGGAGTAATTAAATCGCGGATTGAACTTTCGGGCACCACTATAAAAGATTTATTAGTAAGTGGTATACCAGGCGGAGAAAAGGTATCTCCAGATGATGGTAGACAAACTAGCCCAGCACCACCACTAACAGATGAGCAGCGAGCAGCGGTAGATGAAGTTTTGAGTTTGCCGCAAAATCAAAGTGACGTCCTCCAAAACATCAGCAGCCTCGCAGGCGGCGAAAGTCCTTTTGCAGTCGGACCGTAAGGAATAGAATATGGCAACAACACCGCTCGACTCACGCCGCCCAGGAGGATCAAACAATACTGGCATTGCAGGTGCTGTGCGCCGCGCCGATCGCCTGAGTCCAGTAGGCTTTGGCGCAGAAAATTATATACCTCCTGACAGATCTAATACTGCTGACCCTGGAGTAATATCAACGTCTGCTCACAATAATATAAAAGGGCTAATGACGCAATTAAATGATCAGGAACAACAATTAGTCGACGATGGCATGTTTACTATACCTAACAAATACAGCGTTGAATTTGCCCCCACGGCACTAGGAGACTCTAAAGTTACCAAAGGTGGTACAGCCAATAAAGTTAAAGTACCAATGCAGATGGCTACTACAGGTGCTGGCACTCTTGACCCCAAAACCAATTCTGTAGCCTACAACGTTAGAACATTTAATTTTGCCGCCGGCACGCCAATTGTGGTAATACTCGATGAACTACTAAAAAATAGTCAATATATTACTGATCAAGCGTCTTACACCGTTAACGAAATAACAGGTGAAGTTACTCCACAAACACCATTAGGTGATTTGTCGTGGTATAAAATTTCAGTAGTCACAAAGCCGCTGGAATTTGACCCAAAACGTAACGACTTTGCATACAGCATAATATACGTGATTAGCACGTATGGTATAAGTGGCATGATGAGCCAGTATTTTCCAATCGGCGAGTTGCGTGGAGTACACAAAGAATACAATTATTGGTTCACAGGAGAAAATACACAAGTTTTACGATACGAGCAGCAGTATAATAAAGCATTTCTTATGACATTAAGCAATCCACAAATTGCAACTGATACTAAAGAAAAAACCAGCGCATTTGGGCGAGAAGCGCCAGCAGTACAATATCAAGCGGCAGTGGGAGGTAGTAGCACTCAGGGTGCCGAAGGGCTGACCAATAGTGTTGGCGCATCGGCTGCTGATTATTTGTATAACCCCACCGACATTGCACGTTCAAACATAACTATTGTTGGCGATCCTGCATGGTTGCAACAAGGTGAAATGGCTACAGGAATTCAATCACTTAATTTCAATTATTCAGCATTTAATCCCGATGGTGGAATTAATTTTGACGCACAAGATATTGTTTATAAGTTACAATGGAATACTGTTTCTGATTATGATGTTAATGGTACTGGATTGGCTAATCCTAATACTGCCAAAGGTGGGAGTGCCTCACAAATATTCACATATAAAGCAGCACGAGTTACCAGTAAGTTTAGCAAAGGAAAATTTGAACAAGATCTCGAAGGAGTGCTAATTCAGTTAACTGGAAATCCTCAGTCTGCACCAAAAGACAGCGGCCGCGGTTTAGATTTCGGAGCTGATCCTGATGTTGGCTATCGCGTACCAGATAATACACAAACAGATCCTGGTGTGAGGTGGCTGCGGCCCGACCCGGGTAATGAAGGACCAGACTTTTCGGCAATTGATCCAAATATACCAATACCGATGTCACCACAGCCGGCACCACCACAAGTGGATATATCTGGAATACCGGGACAAATTGATTACGGAGCCGCATCACCTGAATCGGCAGTCAATCAACTAATAGCCCGAGACGAATAGGAATAAAAAATGGCAGGAAATGAAAATATAGAACGCAATCGTGGTGTAGCACCTAACTACAGATATGACCGCGGCGGCATGAAGGCCGACACTGGTCCATTTATAGGCGTGGTCAAAAACAATGTTGACCCCACTAGACAAGGACGACTACAAGTTTATATTGAACAATTTGCTGGCGTTGATTCTGAAAATCCTGCACTATGGAATACAGTCAGCTACTGCCCACCATTTTACGGCGCTACACCACAACAGCCCGGCAAAAAAGGCGACACATCTAGTGTAGGAGGATATGTTGATGGCAATCCACAAAGTTATGGCATGTGGTTTACGCCCCCAGATCTTGGTGTAAGCGTACTGTGTTTCTTTGCTGCCGGCGATCCTAACTTTGGTTTCTATATGGGCTGCATACCTGATCAAGGTATGACACACATGATTCCAGCTATTGGTGCCACCACACACTTTGATTTACAAAACAGCGATCAAAAAAGTTATTACAATGGTGCAAAAGTATTGCCTGTTACCGAAATTAATCCTAACAACGTAAAGATTAATGAAAATCCAAAATTCTTTGATCAACCCAAACCAGTACACAGCTTTCTTGCTGCTGAAATGTTTCAGCAAGGAACACTAGCTGATCCACAACGCGGTCCTATTGGCTCAACCAGCCAGCGTGAAAGTCCCAGTGCTGTGTTTGGAATTAGCACCCCCGGGCGCCCCATCTACAATGGTGGATTAAGCGAAAAAGATATACAAAAGCGCATTGCTGAAAATTCAATTACTACTGCTGACATACGAGTTATTGGTCGCCGTGGTGGCCATAGTCTTGTATTTGATGACGGTGATATTGAAGGCAAAGACAATCTTGTTCGACTCCGTACTAGTGCTGGCCATCAAATAACTATGAGTGACGATGGCAACTTCTTGTATATTATTCACGCCAATGGTCAAACTTGGCTTGAGTTTGGACAAGAAGGTACACTGGATGTGTATGCCACAAACTCAGTTAATGTGCGAACACAAGGAACAATTAATCTGCATGCCGACAAAGACATCAACATGTTTGCTGGCGGCAAGATTAATATGAAAAGTCTTGGTGGAACCACAATAGAAACTGAGAAGAAATTGACCTTGTACAGCACTGAGGATACTACTATATACAGCAAAGCTAAAATTGCTGCTCGTGCTGACGGTAGTCTAGCCCTGGTCAGCAACAATGGATCTTGGAACGCTGGCTCGTCTATGGTATTACAAGCCGGCGGCATTGACTTAAATGGCGGCTCCGCAGAAAATGTAGAACCGCCCAAACCATTGGAAAAGCGTGTTATGCCCAATACTGAATTCAATCAAGCAACTGGATGGCAAATTGCACCTATTGGAACAGAAAGTATTGTAACGCGAGCACCAACACACGAACCCTGGCCATTTCACAATTTAGGTGTTAGCGTAGAAGTAAAAATGGAAGCTGGTCAGCCGTCTAAGGCGCCAAACAGTCCTTCGTTACCATCGGGGTTCAGTGGAACAGTAGTGGATTACACATAACATGGCCAAGTTTACTTACACACTACCAAATGGACTATTTTTTGTCCTTGAAGCACCTGATGGAACTACTCCAGCCCAAGCTGAACGAGTTTATCTTGAGCAGTTGGCTAGCGGTGCATTCATTGGCCTAGCACCCGGGGACACGCTACAATCACCCGAAACTACTGCTATTGAATTTGCGCAATCTCGTTTGGATCGTGGAACAGCCGGCGTTCCTGATATTCCTCTTCTGGCTATCTACAACGATGGTATAATTTCTTCGCTGCCAGTATTAGCTGACGTGCCTATTAATAACGGTATTACCGTGTCAGATTATGTTGACACATCTGTGGTAACCGAGCCAATTGGGCCACTGTCAACTACACAAGTACAAGCAGTTATGGCTGCAATTGCTGCCAGCGTGTGTCAGCGCCCTGATGAAATTACCAATGAATCAGGTTTAGGCAAGTACGGATTTAATGCTGAACAACTGGAAGCAGCTGGATACTTAAAACCAGGTACCGCTGCCAAATACCTTGGAGGTAAATGCAATGCCGGTTCCTAACCCTAGTAATTTTGTTGATGTATTGAGCAGTCCCGGTGTTTGGACTGGCAAGGGCGGTGTAACGGCTGTTACAGACTTGCTGTCAAATTCAGCGTTACAAGATAAAATTCAATTTGGTCTGATGAAATCCAGTTATGACACGCTGGTTGCATCTGGCGAAATTTCAATACCAAGATCAGCAACTGCATTACCAACAGCACAAATTTTTGATGGCGCCACTGGCAGTTTGTCTTCTGTTAAAAGTCTATCATCAGGTTTTAGTTCAGCACTAAGCTCAGCCGGTGTTGATCTTAGCACTGGTAGAGTTGGATCAATTGAGGCAGCAGCGGCCACAGGAGGCATAAGTGGAGGCATTGCTGCGTTGGGTGGAGTAGCCAACAGTATTAGTGGCTCATTGGGCGGCAGTATTGGTAGCATTGGTAGTGCGTTAGGTGGGCTGCCCGACCTTGGTGGATTGTTGGCCAATGCCAGTAAATTTGGTGTAGGGAATGCCGTGGATTGGGCTAAGGGCGCACTCCCTAGTGTTGATATTGGATCAATAAAAAATCAAATGGATTCGTTGGCCAAGCAAGGACAATTTGCTGTTAATTTTAGCGATTTCAAATTGCCCGCTGCTGTTGCCGGTGTTATTCCTGCTGCTGGTTTTGAAGGTACTGTTGACAGATCAACAGTAAATGCAGCCTTTACTAAACTAGTGGGTAGCGACAAAATACCCACACCAACTTTTAGTCCTCAGGCAGTTAGTACTGCATCGCTAGAAAATGCTGCTAAACAAGCTAAAAGCCTACTCAGTACCAGTATACCCGGCGGCTTAACTGGGCTAAGTTCACTTGGCAGCAACGTACCCGGTGGTTTAGGTAATTTGTCTGCACTTAGCAGTCGACTCGATTCTTCTGTTAATTCACTTGGTGATCCTAACGCACCGCCTTACACCGGGGATGACCCTATTATCCGAGCACGATTGGGGTTACCACCTATTGAAGAAGCTTAAAATACAGTAAATACAGTTATGACAACATTTCGAGGATTTAACACCATTGGACAATACAAGAAATTTACGCTAGTAGATTTTGAGTTAGTCAAGCGTGATCTGCTGAATGCGCTGAACATCAAGCAAGGGCAGTTAGTTGGCCGTCCAGGTTATGGAACTGCTATATGGAACTATTTGTTTGAAAATCAAACAGAAGCAACTGAGCGTGCTATACTTGCTGAAATACAGCGTGTGGCCAGCTTAGATCCGCGAATTTACATTCAGTCAGCCAACATGTATCCGCAGCTAAATGGCATACTAATTGAGCTAGAACTAATGATGGTTCCCGGACAAACTAGCGAGTTTTTAAGCATCTACTTCGACCAACAAACTGCCACTGCATCCTACGCATAAACATAAACCACGTGGTTTATTTTTACCATAAATAATCAACAAGATCAATCATTATGGCAAAAACTACTAGACAAACCGCAGTATTTGGAGTTGAGGATTGGAAAAGAATCTATCAAACTTACCGCGAAGCCGACTTCCAAAGCTACGACTTTGAAACTCTGCGCAAGAGTTTTGTTGACTATATACGCTTGTACTATCCCGAGTCATTCAATGACTACATTGAATCGTCGGAATTTATTGCCATACTAGACTTAATGGCGTTTATGGGCCAATCGCTGGCCTTCCGCTCAGACTTAAACACTCGCGAAAATTATTTAGACACAGCCGAGCGCCGCGACAGCGTGGTTAAACTGGCAAATTTAGTCAGCTATACACCCAAGCGTAATACAGAAGCCAGTGGCTATCTTAAAGTATTTTCAATACAAACCACTGAAAATATCACAGATTACAATGGTATTAATTTAGCCAACATCACAGTTAACTGGGCTGATCCCACAAACTTTGACTGGCAAGAGCAGTTTAATGCTATTTTAAATGCGTCTTTGGTAAACACTCAACGCATTGGTCGCCCGGGCAATAGAACCACAATACAAGGTGTACGCACCGACGAATACACAGTTAATCTAGTACCCGGATTTTTGCCAGTAATACCTTACAGCGCAGTTATTGATGGTGTTAACATGCCCTTTGAAGCTGTTAGTGCTACAGCGTCGGGCCTGCCTGCTGGTGTGGAATATGTGTATGAACCAAGCCCCCGTCCTAATGGACAGTTTGGCATGTTGTTCCGCAATGATCAATTAGGCTTTGCTTCGGACAACACCGGCTTTTTCTTCTTGTTCAAACAAGGCGTGCTACAAAATCAAGATTTTAACTTGCCCGAGCGTATTTCCAACCGAGCAGTTAATATCAACATTGAAGGTGTTAACAACACCGACCGCTGGTTATATCAGTTAGACAACGTAGGCAACATTGCTCGTGAGTGGGACTTTGTTGAAAGTGTGTACACCGCAGCAGCCGAGCAGCAAGACGGACTGCGACCACTATATTCAGTAACCAGTCGTTCAAATGACCAAATCACACTAAACTTTGGTGATGGTGTATTTTCTGAAATTCCTGTAGGATTCTTCCGTGCTTATGTTCGTGCATCAAATGGATTGCAGTATATTATCAATCCCGAAGAAATGCAAAGTGTGATTTTAAGCATTAACTATGTTAGCCGCACAGGACAAATTGAAACACTTACATTCACATGCGGTATCACTGAACCTGTTAGTAATGCACTGGCACGCGAATCAATTGATGAAATTAAACAACGTGCGCCAGCCCGCTACTACACACAAAATAGAATGGTCAATGGTGAAGATTACAACAACTTCCCATTCACTGCTTACAACTCAATTATCAAATCCAAAGCACTTAACCGTGCTTCAATTGGAACCAGTCGCTATCTTGACTTGGTTGACAACACTGGCAAATACAGTTCAACTAACACGTTTGGCAGCGACGGTGCGCTGTATGAATCAAACGAGTTGCCAACATTTTTATTCAGTTGGCTAACAACCAATGACATTGTTGACCTAATTACCAATCGTGTTGAACCTCTGCTGACAACTGAAGCAGTCAAACAATTTTATTATGCAAACTTTCCCCGGCCGTCGCTGACTCCACTAGCAGTTAGTTGGAATCAAAGCACCACATTGGCCAATGAAACTACTGGCTATTTTAAAAACACAGCCGGCAACCCAGTACCAGTAGGCACATACTCCAGCAGCAACATGCAGTATGTTAAAGTTGGCAGCTTGATTAAGTTTAGAGCACCAACTGGCTACTACTTTGATGCCAACAACCGATTGGTGTTAGGTACTCCCACAAGAGCCGACGAAAAATTAACAATTTGGGCCGCTGCCACAGCCATATACGTTGATGGAACCAATCAAGGACTGGGCAACTTTTCCAATGGCTTAGGCCCAATAGTGCTAAACAACTATGTGCCAACCAACGCTGAATGCGTAGAAGTTATTCCGTTATTTGTTACTGATTTGGGCACCAGTGTTAGACAAAATGCGCTGGCACAAATGGAACTGTATCGTAACTTTGGCCTGGGCTATAACAATCTAACCAGCGAATGGTACCTGATCACAGCGTCAAATCTTGCTGTCAATGCCACCTGGAGTCAAACATATGCCGGAGATACTTCGGGCGCAAATCTTGATGCCAGTTGGATGGTACAGTTTGTTACCGACGGCGAATCATACACCGTCACCACTCGCGCACTAAACTACTATTTTGGCAGCGTACTTGAAACACGATTTTTCTTTTACGGCGACGAACAAATTTATGACAGTCGCACAGGCACCACCATACGTGACTTTGTGCGAGTGCTAAAGACCAACAGTCGCCCCGATTCAAACTTGCCACTTGACAGTGACATCACCATGCGGATTATTGCACAGCCTGTGTTGTCAGATGGGTATGTTGATGACTATCAAGTGTTAGTGTCTTGGCAAGATCGTGACGCCGATGGCGTGCCCGACAATCCTGACTTTTTTGATGAAATTGTTGCACCTGGTGTAAATCCCACTGAAAAAGTTGTTTACTTCCAAAAGATTGTGGACTTTGACAATCTTGAACGTTATGTATTAGTTGCATCTGGAATAGTCAATGATCAGTATGCTACACTTGATGACATTGTTTTGGAAAAAGCACAGTATGTTGTAGGACAAGTTTTTTATGCATACACAGATGAGCAGTTTTATATTTTAACATTGACCAGCACTGGCACCACTGTAGTGGTAGAAACCGACGAGTATCAAACTCGTGTTGGTCGCCAGGACTTGTATTATCAATATCGCCACAACAGCGCATTGACCAATCGCATTGATCCTGGATCATCTAACATTATTGACCTCTACGTGGTTACGCAAGATTATTATACGGCCTATAGAAACTACATTCAAGATTCCAGCGGCACGGTGCCGCAGCCTGTACCACCAACAATCAATGCATTGAGCACTGAGTATTCGGGATTCCAAAATTATAAAATGATTTCCGACAACATGATTGTAAATCCTGTTAAATTCAAACCATTGTTTGGTGCCAAGGCTGCCGAAGATTTAAGGGCCACAATTAAAGTTATTCGCGCTAGCAACTCAACTGCGTCGCTAAGTGAAATCAAAAGTTCAGTTGTGGCCAGTTTAGATGCATACTTTGATATCGAAAATTGGGATTTTGGTGACACGTTTTACTTCTCCGAACTTTCAGCATACCTACATCAACAGTTAGGCAGCATTGTAAGTTCGGTTGTGTTGGTTCCATTGAATCCACAGAAAGCATTTGGTGACTTGTATGAAATACGATCAGCACCCAACGAAATATTTGTCAACGCTGCCACAGTAGTTGACATTCAAGTTATTGAAGCATTAACCAGTACTAATCTTAGAACTGCACCTGGCAGCGGAGTAATCTAATGGCAAAAGTAAGAACGGTAGATTTTTTACCTGAAATATTTCAAACATCTACAAACAAACAGTTCTTAGCGGCCACGCTGGATCAGTTAGTACAAGAACCAAAATTTAAAAAGACACAAGGCTTTGTTGGCCGTCGTGTTGGTCCTGGTGTCAACGCAGACAGTCGTTATGTGGTTGAACCAACACCGGCTCGTGCCAACTATCAGTTAGAGCCCGGTGTGGTTATGCTCAAACCCGACAGTGACTCTGTTGAGGATGCTATCACCTATCCTGGCATCAATGATGCACTGGCATCGCAAGGTGCATTTACCAACAACAGTGACAGACTGTATACCAGCGAATACTATGCGTGGAATCCACAAATTGATTTTGACAAGTTTGTAAATTTCAGTCAATACTATTGGTTGCCTAGTGGTCCGTTATCAGTTGATGTTGGTGCCACTGCTGTACCACTTACAGCCGACTATACAGTTACCAGAGAAAATGGTGTATATACTTTTTCCAATTACACTGGCAACAATCCTGCCATCACTCTTGTACGCGGGGGCAACTACACATTTAATGTAGCACAAAACGAAAAAGAAACAGAAAATTTTCGCGTTACATCAACAGGAATTTCTGCTTATGTAATTGATTATGTGCCCAATCCCACACTAACACTGGTGCGGGGTAACACTTATATTTTCAATTTAAATCTTGATGTAGCATCACCATTCTGGATTAAAACTGCACCAAGTCAAGGCACCGGAGATCAATATAACAGCGGTGTTAGTCGTAACGGCGCACAAACAGGAAACATTACATTCACTGTGCCACAGGATGCACCCGATACGCTGTACTATGCCAGCGAAACACAGTTCAATATGCAGGGAACATTTACCATTGTTAACGGAACACCGGGCACTGGTCCTGGATTTTGGATACAAATGGAACCCGGCGTTAATGGACGACTACCCTGGGCACCGAATATCAGCAGCCGCGATGTGCTTGGTGTAACCAATAACGGTGAAGACCTTGGAACTGTACAGTTTGATGTGCCGTTATCCACTGCACAAAGTTTTTATTACACATTAAATTCAATTGGATCCGTTGATTTAATAACCAATTTAAAATTTGAACAAGTTAATAATCAATTTTTGTCTGAATTTTTTACTGCAAATCCAAACGGCATTGATAACATTATTAATTTAAATGGTCGCACCGTTGCATTTATCAATGACGCTCCTGACGACCAAGGCGGTTGGGAAATTGCAACACAGTTTGATCCGTTGATTAACACTGGCGGTGGCATTGCTGGCGCAGGCTCATTTGATAGTGTACCCTTTGCTCAAGCAACACCACTGACACAAGAACAACGCTATAGTATTTGGCAAATTGAATATGTAACCACAACTGGTGGCCAGCAGTATATCAAATTGAATAGTGTATTGCCAGTTGAAAACTTAGAAAAATTTAATGTGCTGTTTGGAACAGAATATTCCAACACTGAATGGTATAAAAATGCCGAAGGCGTTTTTGAGCGTATTCCATTGTTGACTGCAATCAGAGATGTGCTTTACTATCAAGATGGCACAGATCCTGAAATATTTGGTCAAATTCGACTCCTGGACATAGAAAATGCCAGCACAATTTTTATTTCTGACATTGTTGGTCGTCCAACATACACCAGCCCCAATGGCGTGGTATTCACCAATGGTCTTAAAATACAATTTCGTGGAACAACATTCCCCGCTGAATATGAAAATAAAGAATACTATGTTGAAGGAGTAGGAACTGCAATTAGACTGCTGCCTGTTAGTGAATTTGTTACGCCTGAAACTTATACTGAAAGTGCCAGTGTACCTTACGACAGTACTCCGTATGACTTTGGCAACTTTGATTCTACAGACAATGCTCCATTAGTACCAGACTACATTACAATTAGTCGTGCCAGTCCCGACACAAACGCCTGGTCGCGATCCAATCGTTGGTTCCATATTGATGTTATCAATGCGTCGGCTGCATACAACAATACCATCCCAGTTTTAAATAACGAGTTGAGAGCCAAGCGCCCAGTTATTGAATTTAATGCTGGCACCAAGCTGTTTAATTTTGGCACAGAAGGTAAGCAACCAGTTAACATTGTTGATTTTAATGCAACTGATGCATTCAGCAATATCAATGGTTCAATTGGTTACAGCACTGATGGATATACATTCATCACTGGCACTCGTGTTATTTTTGCCAATGATGCCGATTCACAAGTTAGAAATAAAATTTATGAAGTAACATTCATTGAACCCGATTCAGTTGATCCGTTAATTACTCAACCAATTATAAATTTAGTACCAGCTAGTGATGCTACAGTACTAATTAACCAAACTGTTGTTGCTTTAAATGGCCTTACACAGCAGGGTAAAAGCTATTACTTTGATGGCGTTGATTGGTTATTGGCACAGGAAAAAACATCTGTTAATCAAGCGCCATTGTTTGATGTTTTTGATAGTGACGGAATAAGTTTTAGTAACCAATCAAAATATCCAAGCTCAACATTTGTTGGAAGTAAATTATTCAGTTATGCCATAGGACGTGGCGCCGCGGATCCAGTATTGAATTTTCCAATACGCTATCTAAGTCTTGCTAACATTGGTGATATTGTTTTTGATAACAATTTGTATACTGACACATTTAACTATGTATCAGGTACATCTGGTGTGGTCGGCCAGGTTAGTGATGGATTTGTTTATCAGTATAGTAACCGTGTTTTATATTCGCGCAAAATTGGATGGGAAACAGCAGCCACACCCAGTCAAATTCGCCAGCAATTTCAATTTACATATGACGGACGTCCGTTACAGTTAGACATTGTGGTTCCGGAAAACAATGTAGTTCCGCCAATTTTTCTGTACGTAGCCAATGAATTTGTGCTGCCTTCTGATTATACTGTAACACGAAACGCCGAAACTACATTAATCACACTCAATAACATTTATGTTCCTGACTCTGTGATTGAAGTACAGGTACTCAGCGATCAGGTTAGCGAAACTGGATTTTATGAAGTTCCGATCAATTTAGAAAACAATCCGTTCAATGCCAACAGTCCCACATTTACCTTGGGCACAGTAAGAACACACTACGAAAGTATTGCTGAAAATCTCATCAACTTCTCGGGCGAAATCAACGGAGCCAACAACGTACGAGATTTAGGCAATGTCAGTCGCTATGGCACTATTATACTACAACAAAGTGCTCCGCTGACGCTGTCTGGCTTTTTCATGCGTGAGCCAGAATATAATATTTTCAAGTCCTTAGAGTTCAATGACAGAGAATATAATAAATTTAAGAATAGAATGTTGGAAAATTCTATTCTCAGCGAATGGGGCACACTAACCACAAGTCAAATTCTTGATTCGGTGATCACTGATCTTGGTTCAGGCAAAACAAACGTCAACAGTTTCTTTTACAGTGATATGATTCCATCGGGCAGCGTCTACACAGAAGTTGCTCATACCGTAAGTCCAATCACCACCGGCGTGTTTGATACGGTTCAAACTTATACATTTACATCAGCCAACTTCCTGGGATTGTTGATCTATCTTAATAATAATTTGCTAACATTAAATTATGATTATACTGTGGCTACTGATGGTCCCCGTGTTACTGTTACCGCACCGTTGGCTATTGGTGATGTGGTTACTATTCGTGAGTATACTACAACCACTGGTAGTTTTGTGCCTAACACACCCACAAAACTAGGACTGTATCCAGCGTTCAAACCTGAAAAATATTTAGATACCAGTTACGTTAATCCTACACTGGTAATTCGTGGGCACGATGGCAGTATTACCGCAGCGTTTGGTGACCTTCGCGACGATATACTGTTAGAGTTTGAGCGCAGGATTTTTAATAACTTGAAATTACAAGGCAATCCTGTGCCACTTCTACCCGAGGATGTTATTCCGGGCTACTTCCGCACAACTGATTATACCAGCGCAGAAGTTACAAGTATTCTTAGCGAAAGTTTTCTAACCTGGTGCGGTCAAAACAAAATTGATTACAAGTCGCAGCAGTATATTAACAACAATCCGTTTACATACAATTATAGCCAAGCTGGTGACAAAGAAAAAAATCAACCGTTGCTGGGCGCGTGGCGCGGCATTTACAGAAACTTTTATGATACAATAAATCCTGCCCTTACACCTTGGGAAATGTTGGGCTTTAGCCAGCGTCCCTCTTGGTGGGTCGGTCGCTACGGTCCCACACCATATACTGGTGATAACTTGATTTTGTGGGACGATATACAAGCAGGCTATATTGCTGATCCCGATGGACCATACATTGATGAAAAATATCGTCGTCCTAACTTGTCAACTTACTTTATCCCCACAGGATCTGAAGGTGCGCTGCTGCCACCATTGAGCAGCGTTGTTGGCGCATATGATCCAAATGCGTTCCGTAAAAGTTGGATAGTAGGCGATGGTGGGCCAGCAGAAGCTGCTTGGTGGTCCAGCAGCAGTTATCCATTTGCTGTTATGCGCCTGCTAGCATTGACTCGTCCAGCAGAATTTTTCAGCTTGTTTGCTGACCGCGACCTTTACCGTTATGACAGTGACCTTGGACAATATCTATACAACGGACGCTATCGTTTAGATGCTAATGGTGTTCAAGTATATGGTGGTCACACTGGCACTAACGGAAGCATAATACCAGTTAGCAAGGCCAGCTACATCAACTGGATTGTGGACTACAACCAACAGTTAGGCATTAACTCAACTGAAGCATTAGAAGCAGCACTAGCCAGCCTTGATGTGCGCCTGTGCTGGCGTACTGCCAGCTTCACGGACAAGCAATATCTCAAAATATACACTGAGCGCTCAAGTCCCGACAGTCAAAATTCCAGCTTGTTGTTGCCCGACGAAAGCTACAATCTGTTGCTGTACAAAAATGTACCGTTTACTTCTTTTGCCTATAGTGCTGCTATTATACAAATAGTTGAAAACGGCTACGCAGTATTTGGCTACAGCACCGTTGATCCTTATTTTAATATTTTAGCCAGCAGAGCCAACGGCCAACTCCAAGTAGTCAGTGCCGGCGGCAGTACTGTCCGTGTACCCAAACAATATACCAATGATATTGTACAAGTGCCATATGGTTTTGTGTTTACTAACCAATCAGCGGTGGTTGATTTCTTGTTAAGTTATGGCCAGTATCTTGCTAATCAAGGACTGATATTTGGGGAAGATCGTGAAAACGGTTATCCTCTAGACTGGCAACAAATGGCTCGCGAGTTCCTATACTGGGCCAATCAAGGCTGGGGTGTTAACAGCTTGATTAACTTGAATCCCGCTGCGACTCAGCTGATTGCAGAAAGACCGGGAGCAGTTATTGACAACGTTATGATGCAGAATATAGAAAATATAATGCTGGATCAAAATCGCCTGCCATTTGACGCTAGAAATTTAATCATTGAACGGTTAGAAAATAGATTTAGTGTTACCAGCGCCAATGGCCAAGCTATTGCCTATGCCAATTTGCGTTATACCAGCTACGAAAATCTTGTGATCCTTGACAATGTTAGTATCTTTTCAGACTTGATTTACAACCCCACCACTGGTGCAAGACAAAATCGCGTTAATGTAACAGCTATGACAACCACTGAGTGGGATGGCACGCTAAATGCTCAAGGCTTTGTGCTCAATCAAGATAATGTGCAGCCGTGGGCACCCAATCGGAAATATGCCAAAGGTGAAATTGTCAACTATAAAAACACCTATTGGTCAGCAGAAACAATTGTACAGCCCAAGAGAGAATTTGTTTACTCTGATTGGGTCAAGAGTGACTACACCAAAATACAAAAAGGCTTGTTGCCTAATATTGCCAACAAAGCTGATCAGTTGGCCAACAGCTACAATACGCAAACTGCCAATCTTGAACGCGACAATGACTTATTAAGTTATGGCTTAATTGGCTTCCAGCCCCGCGAGTATATGGCAGCGTTAAATCTTGACGATGTTAGTCAAGTTAACTTGTATCAACAATTTATCAGGAGCAAAGGCACAGTATTAAGTGCCGAAATATTCACCGGCGCCAATCTTGGCAAAGAAGTTGCTGACTACAAAATTTATGAAAACTGGGCAATTCTTCGCGGCACATATGGTGCCAATGCAAATCGCAGCTATTTTGAATTAAGACTAAACGAAGCATTGCTACAAAGCGATCCTGCTACCATACAAGTGATTGAAGTTGGTGAGTCAAGCGTGGCCAACCAAACGGTGTTATTAAATGATGTTTGGCGTGAAAGTTATAAATTAACTTCTCCAGATATTTTACCCACAACTACCACAGTTGACACAGATACTGCTTTGCCTAGCGCAGGCTATGTTAATATTGATGACGTTGATATTACAGTATTTTCTTTAGATGATCCCAGTGCTATTGCTGCGGATCTTGACAATGTAGGCGATGGCACGAGAATTTGGGTAGCCAAAACCAATAGTTATGATTGGAATGTATATCGCGCAACTCAAACTCCGGGTAAGGTTACTCGTGTCAGTGATAATCTTGACGGCACAAGTTTAGTAACATTCTCGGCCGTGCACAATCTGCGTCGTGGAGACTTGTTGATTGTGCGCTATTTCAATGAATCCTTTAATGGTGTGTATCGTGTATTAACTACACCAAAACCCACTACACTAACAGTTGCTTATGTCTTCCCCAACGGCAATCAAACAGTCGCAACGGGCACTGGCCTGGGCTTTTTCCTGGATACTATGCGTGTATCTCAAGCCAGTGACATTACCACATTGTCATACGCTAACGATTTAACACCCGGCTCATTGGCTTGGGTTGATAACAATGGCTCGGGACTGTGGCAAGTGTTAGAAAAACAAAATGTATTTGACGACAGTTTTTCATTAACACAGCAAAGGCCAGTGGAAAACGCTGGCTATGGCACCAGTGTTGCTCAAACATATAACAACTTGGGTGCACTGGTCGGCGCCCCCACATACTACAATGATTCAACAAGTACTGAAACAGGTGTTCTATATCCTTATGTTCGTGGCGAAGGCAATACATACATTGAAGATAATTTATTATTTTTAAATGCGCCCGACACTCTTGGATATGGTAATGCCCTTGATTTTGGCGATCAAACCTGGGGAGTAGCTGGTGCAAGCCTCAGTGCCGCTGGAGTTGGATACGCTTCTGTTATCAACAGAAATGAAGATGGAAGATTTACACAGGCACAACTTTTAGTAGCACCTGATTATGTTTCAAGTGCCGGCAGTTTTGGTCACGCAGTTGCAATTAGCAAAGATGAACGTATTGTTTATGTTGGCGCACCTGATGAAAATGCCGTTTATGCTTATGGCCGCGTAGACACAACACTACAATCTGTAAATTATATTTCTGACGGTGTAACGCAAGAATATAACTATTCTAATTCAATTATCATTGATTATACACAACCTGACCAATTGGTAGTTGTAGTCAACAACACAGCACAATTTGAAGGAATCGATTACACAGTAAGCAATACTTCAGTAGTGTTTAATGAGGCGCCAAATTCTGATTTAAGAATTGTAATAGCAAAGCGCGAGTCAGCACAACTTGATCATCGAGTTTACTACGGAGTGACTCAAGATTCTACATCTGGTAGTGGATCAGAAGCAACATTCACAGTTGACCGCACTCGCGGAACTTATGTTGTTTCGTTGATTGCCCCTGGTTTGAACTATAACATTGGTGATACACTGACTATTAATGCTGCCACTATTGGTGGGGGAACATCACCGGCTAATGACTTGATTATTACTGTTGATACAGTAACAGTTGGCGGTATTGTTACATTTACGCCATCGGGATCTGGAGTTGCTAACACTGATAATTTTGACTTGTCAGAATATTTGTACACAGCAACTGACATTGATTCATTTAGACTCAGTGTAAATGGACAGCTTCAGCGTCCATACATTGACTATACATTTGCTGGAACCACAGTTACATTTAAACCAGCCACCAATCCAGCTCCTAACGCAGTCATAATGGCTTATGCTGCAACATATTTCAAATACATTAGTAAGATTACAGGACCTGTTGGCAGTGCTAATTTTGGCTACAGCGTTGCTTCATCTACTGATGGGCGGCAAGTGGTCGTTGGCGCACCAACTGCGGTTGTTAATGCATTAGAATCTGGCAGTACCTATGTGTATGATCGTAGTGTACTAAGATATCAAATTGGTATTGGCGACACAGGTACAACAACTTTTAGTTTACCCGCTGGATGGCAATCACCAGTTAGCGTACTGATCAATGGTGTATTTTTAACCAACGCAGATTATTTTATTAACGGTGGTTTCCAAGTAATTGGCAATGATGTTGTGCTAACCAGTGCCGTAACATTGGCAGTTGGTGATGTTGTTGAAGTTGAAAGCAATATCTTTAAATTTGTACAACAAATTGTAACTACTACTGACTGGGATTCGCTAAATCAAACAGCCGACAACAGTCCCATCTATCAAGCACAACTTGGTTGGGCTGTAGATTTGTGCAGTCAAAATTGCAGCATCTATTCAGGTGAGCCACAAAACACCAACAACAATTCTGGTGCTGTTCAACGCAATGTAAACCAAGCTCGTGTTTATGGAATAATTTCATCTCCAGTAGCCAATCCAGTGTTAACAAGCGGAGATACAATTCGTGTTAACAACTATGAAGTTGCTGTTCCAGCCAGCCCAAATAACACCGTAGCAGGTTTAGCAAGCGCAATCAATAGCACCAACAATGGCATTGGCATACCAAATGTCACAGCAACCGTAAGTGATGATTTGCGTTTTACTGCCAACGGCTTTACTAAAACTTTTGACATTGGTGTAACATATTCTCAGTATGACAATTATACGCCAGTGGTGTATGCTGACGATGTATTACAAGTGTTGGGCGTTGATTACACTTACAACAACAGTACTGGCATCATTACATTTGCGACAAATCCTGCAGACAATACTGTAATTCGTGTGGTGTCGGGCATCTTGACCATAAGAGTTATAAATTCTGCTGCTGCATTACCCGGAACAAAATTAAATGTACTGCCCGGAATATTGGGTACTGCGTTTGCTGATATTGGTTTTGTCAATTACTCTTATACGCAAACAATTACCAGCCCCAATCCAACACAATTTGCTCGCTTTGGATCCAGCCTAACCGTTGACTCAACTGCGCTGACTTTGGTCGTTGGTGCGCCCAATGGTAATATGTATGAGCCAGTAACATTTGATAACAATACCACTTACTTTGATGATCGTAGTACGGTGTTCTCAACTACTATTGTACAAAGCGGTGTGGCTTACACATTTGATTACTTGCCAAGTGCTGCTGACACAGTTACCAATCCTGGAAAATTTGTATTTGGCCAACAGTTGTACAACAATTTAACACATGAACTTGATGGTTATGGCACGGGACTCAGTTACATTACTGGTAAGTTGCTTGTTGGTGCACCCGGCAACGAATTTGAAGACGCCCAGTTTGACAATACAGGTCAAGTAGTCATATATGACAACCCCACAAGAATACCAGCATGGACAGTTAAACATCAGCAGACACCTGTAGTAGATGTAGCTTTGTTAAACTCTGTTTATATGTATGACAAGTTGGAGTCGCAGACTACCAACTACTTGGATTTCTTTAATCCGTTACAGGGCAAAATATTGGGTGTGGCTCGTGAAAACATTGATTACATTGGAGCAGTTGATCCAGCCAATTACAGCAACGGGCCAATTCGCAATGTAGGCAATCCTTGGGGTGCATCCAGAGTGGGACAAATTTGGTGGGACACTAACTCAGTGCGCTTTATTGATCCCAATCAAGATGACATTGTGTACGCCAGCCGTCGCTGGGGACAGACATTCCCGGGCAGTAGGATTGATATCTATCAGTGGATTGAAAGCACGGTGCCCCCGTCCAATTATACAGGACCCGGAACACCGCTGAGCTTTTTGAGTTATACCACTCGTGTTGAATTAAATTCTGAAAATATTTTTGCTACTCGGTATTATTTCTGGGTGAGAAATATTTCCACAGTTAATACTGTTGCTGGCAAAAAACTCAGCACCACTGCTATTGCCAATTACATTGAGTATCCTCGTGCCAGCGGTATTGCATATCTTGCACCGCTGAATGCAAGCACAGTGGCTATCTACAATGTGCTTGACCTAATAAGTGCTCAAGATACTATATTGCACATTGAGTATGACCGCCTGGCTAACAATGACAATGTCCACCAAGAATATGAGTTAATTGCAGCAGATCGTGCTGACAGTTTCTTAAGTGATAATTTGTATCTAAAACTGCAAGACAGTTTCTCGGGCATCAACGTAGTCGGTGCCAACGTTCCAGATGTTGGTTTAAGTCCAGCTATGCGTTATGGTGTGTCATTCCGCCCGCGCCAAAGTATGTTTGTTGACCGTTTTTCGGCACTGAAAAACTATTTGGGACGAGCCAATGCTGTGTTGGCACAATATCCAATATCCGAATCCAAGAGCTTTACACTACTTAACAGCAGCGAGCCCGAACCCACACCCGGTTCCGGAGCGTGGGACAAGCGGGTGGTTGACCTTGCTGAATTAAGCTATCAAAATTTAACTATTGTTCCATATGGATACAAGTATTTGGTAGCGTCCGATTCAAGCAACTCGGGTTTGTGGACAATTTACGAAGTTGTAGCCGGTGCACTACTGAGCTCTAAAGAACTGGCACTAATACGTGTTCAAAATTATGACACACGACGCTACTGGAGTTATATTGATTGGTATCTGCCTGGATATAACAAAACACAAAATCCAGTGGCCACAGTGGCCAATTATGCTGGACTATCGGGACTTACACTTGGAGTAGCACCTGTTGGATCAAGTGTCAAGGTTTCTAATCAATTGGCCACAGGCAAGTTTGAAATTTATCAACGCACTGATCTTGGATGGGATCGTGTGGGACTTGAAGATGGCACAATTGAATTCAGTGAAGCACTTTGGAATTACAATTACAGTGGCGCCAGGTTTGGTTTTGACAACGAAGTTTTTGACTCTCAATATTTTGATCAAGAACCAGTAATTGAAACACGTAAAATAATTCAAGCAATCAATGAACAGTTGTTTGTCGACGAACTATTGATCGAACGCAATCGCTCACTGGTATTGATGTTTGAATACATTATGAGCGAATTTGCTGCACCTGAATGGTTAATAAAAACCAGCTTGATTGACGTTGATCATAAGATTCGCAGTCTGCGTCCTTATGAGTTCTATAACAGAGACAATCAAGATTTTGTTTTGAATTATATTCAAGAAGTTAAACCTTACCACACGCAAATACGCGAGTTTAATTTATCTTACAATGGCATTGACGAGTATCCTGGATCAGTTACTGACTTTGACCTGCCAGCATACTGGGATTCCACGCTAACTGTGCCTGAATTTATCAGTCCCGTGCTACTGCCGTACACTCAGTCAACAGCAGTCAGCAATACCAACTTTAATGCTGACACGCCGTCAAACTCAACACTATGGGCCAAAACACCGTGGGATGAATGGTATAACAACTATACATTAAGCATTCGAAGTGTTGTGATCACCAATGGTGGTTCTGGCTATACTGTAGCGCCAGTGATTACTGTTACTGGCGAATGTGTTGAACCTGCTGAAATGACAGCTATAATCAATGGCGCTGGACAAGTTACTGGCGTAATCATTGACAACTATGGCAGTGGTTACACAAGCACAGCCATAATAACGTTCACTGGCGGTAACGGTACTGGTGCTGCTGCTGCGGTAACAATGGGCAACAGTTTAGTACGACAGTTTACTACAGTTATCAAGTATGACCGTTATGAATACTCGTCTGATATTGTTGAGTGGGAACCAGATACAGAATACAGCGCGGGTACACTTGTGCGCTATTTAGATCGCGTATGGTCCGCTAACTCTACTGTTCAAAGCAGCACATTTGATCCTGACGAATGGACAGCGGTCAATCCAGCATTCCTAAGTGGTGTTAACCGTACAATGGGTTTTTATACACCAACTGCCAACCAGACTGGGTTAAGTTTGCCTTTGTTGATTAACGGTATTGAATATCCTGGGGTACAAATGTATGGCGTGGGATACAATCAATATCCAGGATTTGATCTTTTACCGTATGATACTGCACCTTTTGACAACGTGACGTTTGGGCCCGAAGGTCAACCAACGTATGATCAATCTATTTTAGATGCCATATACACCAGCGAGTACAGTGACATATATTTAGGTATACTACCCACAAGCATTAATGCTGACGGTGGTGCATATATTGACACGTATTCAAGCCACGCACCCGAAGAATTAATTCCGGGCAGCGAATTTGACACACTTGATCTACGTGTTTACACAACTCCGGGCGCTGATTGGGCACGCGATGGACACGGATTCCGCATTGAAGTTAAGAAATATGTCGTTACTGCTACCCCCGACACATTTAGCTTTGCTGGTGTAACACCAGTTCCGGCTACTATGCTGGTTGCCAACCAAACTACAGGCTTGTTGTTGCACGTTGGTACAGACTACACAGCCGATTGGGCCAATAGTTCTATTACCGTAATCGCCGGTGCTACTGCTGGTGACGAAATTGTAATTTCTTTATATCAAATTGGTGGCGGCAATCAGTTGTTTAAACAGCCATACAACGGCGACGAAGTTGGTAACTCTTTAGTAGTGCCGGTACAATACTCGTTGATTGAAGAATTTGTTATATTTGTCAATGGCGTGTTGATTACCAATTATACATATGCTCAAGATGGAATTGGTACCTTATTGACTTTTGGTGACACTTATACCGCAGACGATTATCTAATGATCGCAGCCATTGGCCCAACCACAATTGACGAAACAACTGTTGATTACAGTTGGTCAGTGCCAGTTACGCAATACATTGTTGGTGTTGCTGACCAATACCTGTACACACTAACCAACAGTATGGAATATGTCAATCCCGACAACCTATACATTACTATCAACGGACAACGTGTTAGAACTTCTGCTGGTGCAGAGTACTATGCTGACGGTACCAGCGAATATTGGTTGCCGACTCGTTTAGGATTTAGTCAACAAATTATTGCTGACAACGAAGTTCGTGTGTATGTAGATGACATTCCACAGATACTTAACATAGATTATTTGGTTGAGCCATATGATCCTCTACATCCTGAAGATCGTCGAGCAGTACAATTTGCAGTCACACCATCGTCCGGCGAACGAATTTTAATTTGTGTCACTACTGATGCGGAAGCAACTGTAACAGGTAACCAGTTGTTGTTTAATCAATATGGTGGGTTTGTTCCATCTGATGGCGATATCATTACGGTAACCAGTTGGAATGATACACGGCAGCAAAATATACTGACGCAGGTATATGTAGGTTCTGTAGGCGGCGAGCAAACCAACGTGGAACCATTTGACAGCCTTGGGTATGACGTTGGAACTGTTACTGGCGACCCAGGATCATTTGATTACAGCGAAACTCAAGCAGTTTCTCTAAACAACTTATTCCTTAGCCACGCAAATGTTGATGCAGATCGATTGTTTGTCACGTTAAATGGAGAATTAATATTCAACAACGTTGATTATACCGTTGTCAACAATGAAATTATACTAGCAGGTGGTTACATTTTATCCCCCACTGATGTAATAATGATTACTGAATTTACATCGAGTATTGCACCCGAGTCAATGGCATTCCGCATATTCCAAGACATGCGCGGCGTACAAGCAACGTATCGTATTACACCAGCAACTACTACATACTTGACTCAACCTCTTGGTGCAACTGATGATGTAATTTATGTGTACAATGCTGCCGCACTTGGCGAGCCAAACTTGCCTGGTAATGTTTGGGGATTGCTGACCATTAATGGCGAAAGAATTATGTATCGCACACGCAATACAGTCAACAACACTATTAGTGGATTACGCCGTGGTACTGCTGGTACTGGTGCAGCCGATCACGCCACAGGATCTGATGTTTATGATATCAGCCGCGGCAATTTATTGCTGCCTCAATATCAAAACTATGTTGTTTCCAACATCACCAATCCGTTAGAATCAGGTGTTAATCTTGGGGACGGATCTACTACAACGTTTATTGCCAACGAAATAGATGCTACAGGTACAGCAGCAGCAGTTGAAGTGTATGTAGGCGGTACATTACAAACAAGTGGTTATACAATAACAAGTGATAATCCTGTAACCGTAGAATTTGATACTGCCCCAGCAGACGGGTCCGAAGTAGCAATATTAGTACGCCGCGGAGTAACGTGGTACGCACCTGGTGTAGGAACGCCCAGTAACGGTGTTGCGCTACAAGATACTGACACAGATGCAGCAAGGTTTTTACGGGGCGAATAAGCAAGGTAAATAAAGTATGACTCAGAATACCAAACCTCAACAGCCGGTAGTACCTGCTAAAAAACCCCAAGAAAACGGGACATTTTCTGTTGAAGGGCACATTCGTATTTTTGATCCAAAAACCAAGGAAGTTATAGTGGAGAAGCGAGCATGATAATTCAGCCAGGTCTAGCCAAAATTGAAGGATTTGTCAAAATACACGATCCTGCTTCTGGCGAAATATTTGTGGATAAAAAGAACGCTATTCACTATGAAAATATTTCGTATGCTATGGCGCAGACACTAAGCAACAGAACTTCTGCGCAAGGTGGCGGCTGGATATATTCTATGTCGTTTGGTAACGGCGGATCCACAGTAGATCCCACTGGTATTATTACCTATTTGCCCCCAAATACAGTGGGACAAAACGCTAATTTATACAACGAAACTTACTCTAAAGTAGTTGATGACAATTCTGCTGCTAATACTGATGCCGCCAACAACAAAATGACAGTACTACACACAGCGGGAAAAGTATACACAGATATTTTGGTAACATGCTTGTTAGATTACGGCGAACCCCCGGGACAACAAGCATTTGATAATAGCACAAATTTTAATGGGGAGTATGTATTTGATGAACTAGGGCTCAAAACATGGAACGGAAGTGCTACAAATTTGCGATTGATTACCCATGTAATCTTCCACCCAGTACAAAAAAGTTTGAATAGACAAATACAAATTGACTATACGATTCGTATTCAAACTTTAACGAACCTTAGTGCGGCATAAATATAATTAACGGAGTGAGCTACAAATGGCATATACAATTAACTTAACAGATGGTCAAATCTTTGCTACTATAGCAGATGGTACCATTAATACTTCCAGTTCAATGGTACTGGTTGGTAAAAATTACGCTGGTTATGGTGAATTTTTAGATGAAAACTTTGTTCACTTGTTGGAAAATTCAGCCAACACTACTGCCCCCGGGGCACCATTAACTGGACAACTTTGGTGGGATAGTACTGCTGGATTGATGAAAGTTTACAACGGTGCTACCTGGAAAGTAATTTCATCTACAACAGCACAATCAAGTGCGCCCACCGGAAATAATGTCACTGGTGATTTGTGGTTTGACACAGTTAATGCCCAGCTTAAAGTTTGGACAGGCAGTGCTTGGTTGCTAGTTGGCCCTGCATTTACTTCGGGACAAGGTACAACTGGCGCTATTGCTGACACTATTACAGACAACGTTGCTGTTGATCACGTGGTAATCAAATTGTATGTAGAAGACGACATTGTTGGTATTATCAGCAAAGATGCTGCGTTTACTCCAGGATCAACAATTAGCGGATTTACTACAGTACGTCCTGGTATTACATTAAGCACACTAGTTGGCTCACAAGTACCATTATTCCAAGGTACAGCATCAGTTGCTCAGACACTTGAAGGCTATGATCCTTCAGACTTTTTATTGAAAAACGTAGCTGAAACTACAACTGGTACATTTGCTGTGTTAAACAACACTGGTTTATCAGTAGGCTCAAATCAAGATATACGGTTAGGTGTTGCGGGAACAACTGCTACATTTTACAATCAAACCAGCAATGGCAACATATCATTTAACGTTAATATTGCTGGTACACCAACTACAGTTATGACCATTAATGGTGCAACTGGTACTATCAGTGGCACAAATATTAATGCCCAATACGCTGACGTTGCTGAACGCTTTGAAGCCGACGAAATCCTTGAAGCAGGTACCGTTGTTGAGTTAGGTGGCGACAAAGAAATCACAAAAGTGGCTGCCGAACTAAGCGATAATGTGTTTGGTATCATAAGTACACGAGCAGCGTATCTGATGAATAGTCTTGCCGGAACTGACGCAACACACCCTGCTGTCGCAATGACAGGCCGCGTCCCGGTTAACACTATTGGAACTATACGCAAAGGAGATCGTCTTGTATCTGCTGGTAACGGACTTGCAAGAGCCGCACAAGCAGGTGAAGCAACGGCTTTTAATGTTATTGGTCGTGCATTGCATGATAAATTAACACAAGAGCAAGGAACAGTGGAGGCTATTGTTAAGGTTAATTGATTAACAATAGTAATGGTTAAAATCACCCAGCGATACTACACTAAAATATATCGCGTTGAAATTGATCAACTAATACAAAGGGAAAACGAAAATGACATATACAGCAGGCAGTACAATAGTTGCAACAGACTATAATGGCTTTGTTAGCACAAACGCAGGTGCTAACGTAAACGACATTTGGAGCACTGGATCCAGTGATAAAGGCTACGGACAATCAGCATTGTCAACCGTATCCGCAGCAGCCACTATCACAGCCACACAATGGGCCACGCTAAACAACACAATCAGTTCACTTGCCAGTCACACAGGCACCACGATCACTTCCAGAGCCAACCCAACTGCTGGTAGTACCATTGCAATTTTAGCGGCACTTAACACAGACTTGACCAATTGTACAACCAATCGCGGTAATGCAGTAGCCAGTGGCGCACAATACACCACATTTTCAGGCACAACATCCAAAACAACTACAACTGGATCTGGCGACGCCGCGTGGACTATCACATTTACGCACACTATTACATGGGCCTCTGCAGACGCTGCACGTTACTTTTTCAATGCTGGCGGCCGTATCAAGTGGGAAACCAGCAAAACTTCCACTGGTAACGACGGTGATGCCGAATGGAACGACTTAGCCAACACACTAGTAGGCGACATTTATATCACTGGCGGCACTGGCACACAAACTATTGCTGGCGGCTCCTACACTGGTACAACCAAATCAGGCGGCACTGGCACACCCGATACGCTTTTAACTACAACTGGTTGGTATGATTTAACAACCAGCGATACACTGATTTATCGTCAGTATGCTGATACTGCTCCTTATACTGGTCAGTATATTGCTATCAACGCCAAAACAGCCGGCACAGGCACACAACTGGTCCTAACTACCACTTGGGTTGACCCAGGCGGCGACCCTGCTCCCGGCGGCAATAACGTTATTTCGGGCGGTACTGCTACCAATTCGCCATTTAGCGTATTTGGTACAGCACCTGCTACTGTGGTCACTTATTTCAACCCAAGTACCACATACCTAAGTAATAGCTGGGGCACACCGACTATTGCAGCTACTACAGCTTAACTAGCTATAGAGCTTTTACCAAAAGGGCCTTCGGGCCCTTTACTTTTAGTTGCCTTTCCTGTATAATAATCCTATGAATAATGAACAATTAGTCAAAACCGCCCGCGCTCGTTTTGAACATGCAACAGGGCGCCGACTTCTCAAAGAAAAATATCAAGCCAAAATGCTGTTTGCCCACAACGGCGGCATGTGGAATGCAGGTCCCGAATTATTGTCCTTGTTATCAACTTGCCCAGAAACAGCGGTAATACTAGACTTGTATGAAACTCCAGTACAAGTTAATACTGCTGAACTCCGGAGCATTGTTGTTAGTCGTTGGCAGGAGCAAATGAACGCTTGGTTAGTTGAATACGACAAACTAAACAAAAAACGATGACCTGCGGCGCATTAATATTTGCGTTCAACAATGAACATATTGACTATGTGGCAATGGCCAATTGGTCAGCAAATAATATACACAGGCATCTGAATATTCCGGTTTGTTTAGTAACAGATCGTGAACCCCCGGCAGGGCATGTGTTTGATCGTGTTGTATTAGTTGACACTCCTACTGGCAGTGGCGTAAGACATTTTGTAGACATTGGTGAATCAGTTGCTTGGCACAATACCAATCGTGTAGATGCTTACACACTCAGTCCATGGGATCAAACACTAGTGCTAGATGCTGACTATGTGGTAGCGTCGAACCAACTTAAAACTGTATTGAGTAGCAATCAAGATTTTTTATGCTATCGTTGGGCAAGCGATGCTACAAATCTTAGAAACTTTGATGATTTAAATTATTTTGGACAAAATCGCATGCCCATGTGGTGGGCCACTGTTATGATGTTTAAACGCAGTAATACAGCACAACTGATATTTGAATCTATGAACATGGTCCGCGACAATTGGCTTCATTACCGTCGTTTGTACAATAACCCAACGCCTAACTACAGAAATGATCATGCGCTTTCGATTGCGTTAAATATAGTAAACGGTCACACGCTTTCGGTGCCGTCTATGCCTGGAAGTTTAGTAAGTGTAACACCCGAGCATCAAGTAACACAATTGTCTCAAGATTCTTATCGTGTGGATTTTTTAACACCTGATCAAAAGCCACGCTACATTGAATTACACCAAGACTTTCACGCTATGGGTAAACAACAACTAGGAGCAATTGTTGCCAATCCTTGCTGAACGCGGTTATCTAATTCCCGCTATCAACACTGATAGTGTTGACTATGTAGCCTGCGCCCATCAACTTGCTGACAGCATACGGTCATGGCATCCCTCTGCTGAAATCACAATACTAACAAAAGAAATGTTGCCGCACGGTGATCTTGGTGGCTTTGCTAACGACTGGCAAGTGTTTCGCGCCAGCCCATATAGACAAACCATCAAGTTAGAAGCTGATATGATTGCAGCCAGTCCCATAGATCACTTGTGGACATTGTTTGAACATCGTGACGTGGTCATTAGCCAAGGTTGTAGGGACTTTTACGATCAGCACAGCAGCAATCGGCATTATAGAAAATTGTTTGATGCTAACAATTTGCCCGATGTTTATAATGCTATAACCTACTGGCGGTTGAGTAAAACAGCGCAAGAGTTTTTTCAATGGGTGCGTGATATCTTCCAAAATTGGAACGAGTTTAAAACGCTGTTAAAGTTTCCCGAAGAAACACCATCAACAGATGTTGTTTATGCCATGGCTGCTGACATCATAGGGCGAGAACAAGTAACATTACCACCCGGTTATGGTCCCACTATAGTACATATGAAACAAGGAATCATCCCAACCCATACCAGTGACTGGACCAAAGAATTAGTATGGGAAAACGTCAATCCTGGCATCCGAATACAAACGGTAGCACAATGGGGATTGGTGCATTATCACAACAAAGACTGGCGGTTGCGTGAACGAAACTGAAGAAAATTTTTGGAAAGCATGGGCAGAGCCACCCCCGGCGCCTGCTCCAGTCTTTTTTCGCCTGTACTATGACGAGGACGGGTGCCCAATATCTTACAGCATGGAAGATTTGCCAGGTAACTATATAGATATTGATGCAGAAACTTATCAACTAAGCTCAAGAAATGTCCGTGTAATTGACGGGAAGTTAGTGCATATAAAACCAAAGAAAACAGTTACTAAACTAATACCTAGCACTAGCGGAACAGCGTGTTTAATTGATAATGTTAGCATTGTTGTTAGTGAACAGCAACCACATATTAAATGGAATATAAAATCAAATGAAACGGATTGACATTGCAGATCTTGATTGCATCTATTTGAGTTATGATGAACCGCAAAAAGAAGAATTTTGGGTAAAAATTCGGAACATGGTCCCGTGGGCCCGCCGTGTAGATGGTGTTAAAGGCAGCGACGCCGCACACAAGGCGGCTGCACAGGCAAGCGATACTGAACGCTTTGTCCTAATTGATGGGGACAACATGCCCGATCCAGAGTTTTTTAATCTAACACTTGAACTGCCCGATGAGCAATGGGAGTCGGCGGTATTTCGTTGGCGGGCAAAGAATCACATTAACGGACTCATGTATGGCAATGGTGGACTGAGTTCGTGGACATGCGAGTTTGCTATGAACATGCGCACCCACGAAAATACCGACGGTCGTGACGAAACACAAGTAGAGTTTTGCTACGATCCACTATACTGGCCCATGCACGACTGTTACTCGACTACCTATCCTAACGGATCAGCCTTTCACGCTTGGCGTGCAGGCTTTCGAGAAGGTGTAAAAATGTGCTTAAACAAAAGCACACGTCCTTCAGTAGTAGAGTTCAAGGATCGCGTACATCAACGTAATCTTGATCACTTGACCATATGGCACAATGTGGGATCAGATGTTGATTATGGATTGTGGGCCATTGCGGGCGCAAGGCAAGGCACTTATATGACTATGCTGACTGAATGGGATCATCGTTTGGTACAGTCGTTTGATGCGCTTGGTGAAATTTGGGCTACAGTAAAAGACTCTGATCCAGAACTAATAGCTAATCGACTAGCCGAAGAATTGCATACACAACTTGACTTACCAATGATGAGTTTGTTTCCCGAGCAAAGTAAATTTTTTAAACATCACTATCGGAGCAACTGGCACAATCGTGGTGTCACTGTGAGAGAGATTGATGTAATTAGGCAGCAAGAAGGATGGTAATGTATCAAACTATAATCAATCGTGCTGCTCAAGAAAATAAAAATATTCTAATTATAGAAAGTCCTAGATCAGGTACCCACCCATTAAGTGCAGAACTGTGTAAACAAGGAAAAGGCACAAGTTTAATGGAAATTTGCATGGTAGGATATTGTGCTAATCCTTGGGATGACATTGACAAGTTATCTTGCAGCCCTAGGTTAACCACAGCACAAGTTGTACAAATGACCCCCAAGTTAACATTAGCAGAAAATGTCAGCAGGATCAAACAACACAACATAGTAGTCAACATTAGGCGCCGGGACAAAGTATATCAGTTTGCCAGCTGGATTTATTTTAGACTCAATGATCCAACTGCTCTGTACGGTTGGCACAATCATACTGCTGACAAAATGCGATCCGGCCCTGCATCTGTTCAAGCATCTAACTCCGACATTGTTCAGTTTAAATTAGAGCAGATGCTAGACGATTATTTCCTTCCTGACTTTAATTTGTGCTACGAAGATTTAACATTCTCTACACAAACTAGGTTTAAGAAAAATGAATTTTCATTCCCTTTGCCTGAAATGTTTTCTAATCTTGATTACGTAAAAGAACAACTGGGCACTTGGCAATATTCCTTGGAGCACTTTGATGAATAAAGGCGATCAAAGCCGATTCATGAGCTCTGCTGAACAGATGCGCGAGCATCTAGGTACTGCTATGTGTTTGGCTAAATGGAAGCAAGTTAGTTTGCATTTAACAACAGGACTAACTAACAGTTGTTACCACCCGCCCTTACATCAAATTGATCCTTCTCTACTAGAAAAAAATCCTAGTGCATTGCATAATACGCCCTATAAAAAACAACAGCGTAAGATTATGATGAAACAAGAACGACCACCGGAGTGTAGTTATTGTTGGACAATGGAGGACAATGGCAAACTGAGTGATCGCCATTATAGATCCGGGGAGCCCTGGGCTGCTAAGGACTTTGATAAGATTTTTGCGTCCGATTGGAATACAGATATTACACCTAGTTATGTAGAAGTAAATTTTAACAATGCCTGCAATCTAGCCTGTAGCTATTGTAGTCCACAGTTTAGTACCACATGGCAACAGGAAATGGATCGACACGGTGCGTATCCTACATCAACTCCGCATAATGATCCTGCTCACTTTACCGGTAATCGCAAACCTATCCCAGCTAGAGAAAGTAACCCGTATGTGGACGCATTTTGGGCTTGGTGGCCTACGCTATACCCTGAGCTAGAACATTTTCGCATGACGGGCGGCGAGCCCATGATGGACAAAAACACTTACCGTGTGTTTGACTATGTGTTAGCTAATCCCAAGCCTGATCTACACCTAAATGTCACTAGTAACTTTAGCGTAGACGAAAAGCTGTGGCAGAAATATCTTGGCTATACCAAACAACTGTGTCAAGAAGGCGTACTTGAACACTTTATGCAGTATATCAGCCTTGACGGCTGGGGACAACGTGCTGAATATATGCGGCACGGACTTGACTTTGAGTTGCTGTGGTCGCGTGTGCATCAGTTCTTAACCGAAGTGCCATATCGTAACAGCGTGACATTTATTGTTACAATGAATAATTTAAGTGTAACCAGTTTGCAACAATTGTTCGATGGCATACTAGAGCTTAGAAAAACTTACAGCAATACATATCAACGAGTATGGTTTGACACTCCTGTTCTGCGGCAACCTACTTGGCAAAGCCTACAGATCCTTCCGGAAAGCTATGTGTCGCAACTGGAAAAACTCAAAGCTCACATGCAGGATAATATTGAAACCGAAGCCACACGTTTTCACGGTTTTAAAGATTATGAAATAGCACGATTGGATCGAGATATTGCTTGGATGCGTAATGGTCAGCAGTTAGACAAAGACTATTTAAAAAAGAATAAAGCAGACTTCTATCGCTTTTTCAGTGAGTCTGACCGCAGGCACGGCACAGACTTTGTCAATACATTTCCAGAAATGAAATCCTGGTGGACAGAATGTGAATATCATGCTAGGCAAGCGTAAATTAATAGTTGATGTAAATTGCGGATTGCGTAAAGAATTGGCAGAGATTTCTGACGAAACTTTTTATAACTTTCAAAAGCAAACAATTGAGCCAGACGCAGTTTATGTAATAGGCTATAATGAAACTGTTAAAAATGTTGATAAAATTAAACAGCTGGCCAATACAGAAATAGCACAGTTTATTTTTAGTAATCCTGTTGAAGGATCACAGACCATACTCAATCATTGTGGCAATATTGGTATTCTTGATTTAATCAAACAACAAAAAATTTTGCTATTAACTGGTGGCGATGTTGCACCAGAATATCCGCATCTGACCTATGACAACTTTTTACCAAAAGTTTTAGATTACAACGAAAACATTGATGCTATACAACAGTACCGTGACACATATTCAACGGATAGACCTTATAAATTTCTTTTTTTAAACGGACAGCAACGACATCATAGAAAGTTTATGATTCATGCATTGGGTGATCTACTTGACTCTGCATTATGGACAAATTTAGACACTGGTAATGGCCCTATCAAACTGTTAGACCAATATTATGAACATGCAAAATTCAATGTCAACTTTCAAACCAATGACAAAAATGTAAAAAGCAAGTTATTCGGTAATGGAATATGGGGAGATGTATTGCTGTCTGTTAGACAATATAGTGACACTTATTTTAGTCTTGTGACTGAAACAGTTCACAATTATCCCTACAGTTTTAGAACAGAAAAAATCTGGAAACCAGTGGCAATCGGACACCCTTGGATTGCAGTTGCCAATCGGGGTTTCTATAGAGACATGCATAACTTGGGATTTCAAACATTTGGGCATGCAATAGATGAAAGTTTTGATCTAATAGACAACGATCAAGATCGTCTTCGACGTGTTGCTGATATTGTAAAAGATCTATGTCAACAAGACCTTGCTGGTTTCCTCAATGAGTGTTATAATGTATGTAAATACAATCAACAACATCTTGCCGACATGCGACTCAAAGTGCGGTCAGAATTTTCCAAACGATTTGAACAGTTTATAACAACATATATCAATGAATGATTTAGAATTTAAACAACAAATACTTGATTCAAAAAGTGCAAGTTTTTGCGGAGCCAAATGGTACAACGCCACAATCTGGCTTGGCAGCGGAATGACTACAAGTTGTCATCACCCTCCTGCACACAAAGTTGAAGTAGACGAAGTAAAACTAAATCCACGGGCCCTGCACAACAGTTTACAAAAGAAGGATGATCGTAAAAAAATGTTAGCAGGCAAGCGGCCCGCTGGCTGTGAATATTGTTGGAAGATTGAGGACATGGGACGCGACGCCATTAGTGATCGTGTTTATAAAAGTAAAATTTATCCTATTGTTGCACTCAATGAAGCATATAACACTCCTTATACAGACGATGTTAATCTTCGAACTTTAGAAATTGCGTTCGATCGAACCTGTCAATTTGCTTGTAGTTATTGTAATCCTGCATTTAGCAGTACCTGGGTCAATGACATCAAACGTCAAGGTCCTTATACTGGACTTATTTCCGACGGCCGCAATCATTTTACACACATTCATGACAGCGCACAGTTATACAAGTATGGCGAAACAAATCCTTACGTAGAGGCGTTCCACCAATGGTGGGAGTCTGATCTACACAAAACACTGCAAGAATTGCGTATCACCGGAGGCGAACCATTGATGTCAGGCGGCACATGGAAGTTAATTGATTGGTTTAAAGACAATAAAGGAAAAAGTCAAACACGTTTAGCCATCAACAGTAATCTAGGTGCTGATGTTGACGTTGATAGATTGATTTCTAGCATTGATGGTGTTGATATTGATTTGTACACCAGTAATGAATCTGTTGGTGTACAAGCAGAGTACATACGTGATGGTTTGGACTATACTGTCTGGATGCAGAACATGGTTAAACTTATCGAGAGTGGTAAGTTCCGCGGTATCCATGTGATGTGTACTATTAACGCATTATGCCTTGACAGCTTACCAGAGTTTCTAGACCAGTTAGTTGAACTAAAGAAAAAGTACGGAAAAGACTATCCAAATTTCACACTAAATATCTTACGATTCCCCAGTTTTCAAAGTCCCTTGGTACTGCCAGACGACATAAGAACGCAATACAAGAATAAATTATACGGCTGGATGTTACATCATGCAGACTGTGATGTATTGCATGAACATGAGCGCAATCATATGTCTAGGCTAATTGACTATTTGGATGTGGTCAAGACGCCGCATAGTGATGCATTTGAAATGCCTAAACTGCATAATGATTTCAAAAAGTTTTATCAACAATATGATGCACGACGGAATAAAAACTTTGAAAAAACATTTATAACTTTAAAAGAATGGTATGACAGCCTACAAATACAACAGCAGTGACTTAGTTAAACCGATTGAATTAACAGAGCGTGAAAAGTTTTTATTGACAGACTCTAAGACGTTTTGCATCTATCCTTGGATCCATCTTCATGCCTATCCCACTGGTGAAGCATATCCGTGTTGTCATGCTGAAATGAAAGTAGGGCAGATAGGCAATTGCAAAACAAACACATTGTCCGAAATTTGGAACAGCCCCGAGCAAAAGAAACTTCGTTCCGACATGCTGTCTGAAACACCAAATTCTGCATGTGGACGTTGTTACGAGCAAGAACAATCAGGATTTTTCAGTGGCCGTCGCAGTGCCAACAAGCATCACGGACATCATATTGCTCGAGTAAATCAAACCGATGCAACCGGACACACTGATCAATTTGAAATGACCTACTGGGATCTACGTTTCAGTAATTTGTGTAATTTAAGTTGTCGTAGTTGCGGGCACATTTTCAGCAGTAGCTGGTACAAGGACCAAACTGAGTTGGCAGGACCTACATGGGCAAGTCAAAACAAGCCATTGAACTATGCAGGACGTTTTGCCACAGACATGTGGGAACAACTGATTGAACACATTGATCATGTGGAACAAATTTACTTTGCTGGTGGCGAACCATTGATGATGGAAGAGCATTACCTGATCTTAGAAGAATTAGAACGCAGGAAACGCTTTGATGTTCGATTGATATACAACACTAACTTCACACAGACTCGTCTCAAAAATCGTACTGTATTTGATTACTGGCGTAAATTTAACAGCGTGGCAGTGGGTGCCAGTTTGGATGCATCAGGCGCTCGCGGCGAATACATTAGAAAAGGCACAGACTGGGCCACAGTTGAACAAAATCGTCGTCAGATGATGGAAATATGTCCGCGTGTGGATTTCTATATTAGTCCTACCCTGAGTATTTTAAATGCTTGGCACCTGCCAGATTTTCATCGAGATTGGGTCAACAAAGGCCTGCTAAAGCCACAAGATCTTAATGTAAATATATTACAAGATCCAAGACATTTTAGAATTGATATTGCAACAACAGAATATAAAAAATCCATCGAAGATCGATATCAAGAACATTTAAATTGGCTGCGCCCATTAGACCAATTAAATCGTGCCACGGTTGGATTTGAAAGCGCCATTGCATTCATGAATAATACTGATAATACAACTTTATTAGATACATTTTGGCAAAAAACAAAGCAGCTAGATAGCATTCGCAACGAATTTGTATTGGATGCAATTCCAGAATTAAAAGCATTAATATGAACATCCCCCACGATAAATTTTGCGTATTACCTTGGATCAGCCTCGAAGCCAGCCCCATTGGCACTGTGAGACCTTGTTGTCTGGCCATCAATGAAATCGAAGATGATGACAACAACAAATACAAATTGGCAAATACCAGTCTGTTAGAAATACAAAATAGTACCGCAATGCGAGCTCTCCGCGAAGATTTTCTTGCAGGAAAAAAGCCTCAAACTTGTCGTCGTTGTTGGAATGAAGAACGTGCTGGTCGAACCAGTAAGCGCATGCATACTCTAGACCGGCTCAAGCATATGATTGATCCTAATCTTTCTTGGTCCACCGATGCTATGCCGTTAATGTTTTTAGATCTTAAACTAGGCAACATCTGTAATTTAAAGTGTCGTATCTGTGGATCTTGGAGTTCAAGCCAATATGCCACAGAAGAACTCAAATTCAATAAAAAAGAAGAACAGCGCGGCAATTTTGCCTATCAAATGCTCAAAGAAGGTGCATGGCCCCGGGAAAGCGAAGACTTTTGGAATGACTTAGACAAGCACTTAGACAATATACGTTACATTGAGTTCACTGGTGGCGAACCTTTTATGATTCGCGAACATTTTCAACTGCTTCGAAAACTAGTAGATACCGGCCGCGCCTCACAAGTAGAAATACACTACAATACCAATGGCACACAATATCCAGAAGAAGGCGAAAGCATTTGGAAACATTTTAAACATGTGGAAATTGCACTAAGCATCGACGATGTTGAAAGTCGTTTTGAATATCAACGCACCAATGCAATTTGGGAAGATGTAGTTGCTAATGTTGAAAAGTTCCGCCAACTGCGGAGTCGTAACACTAATATTACATTACAGGCTTGTTGTACTATTAATGTGTTTAATGTTTACTACCTTGAAACAGTGGCTAATTGGTTACTGCAACAAAAGTTTGACTTCATTTATTGGAACATGATGCACGACGCCTATTACTATAGCATTAGCACACTACCAGATGCAGCCAAAGAGGTAATTACTCAACGACTTATTACGGCCAATGTACCCGATAAAATATTAAAAGAGTTTGTTAGTGCAGCCGAGTTCATGAATAATGGCAACAGTCTTGATGGCCAACTGTTACGAATGAACATATCTGACCTTGACCGAAAGCGTAGTCAAAATTTAGCAGATGTTGAACCCGAGTTTGCAACATTAATCAATTATGTTAAAACCTAAATTATTATGTCGTTGTCGTACGTTTGAAAATACTCGTCGAGAAAAATTAAGTCAATATTTTCAGCTGGTTAATTATAATTCTGACTATGAATATAAATCAAGCGAGTATGATGCTGTATTAGAGGATTGGAATGATACTTTTTTTCATTGGCGATATAACAATAATTTAATACCACAAGCAAAATGGTATGACAAATTTGTCTATAACGGTAGCAAGTTTATAATTGATCATAGTTATGATAGCTACGTTAACGAGTCATCTTATTTTGAAAATAACAATACATATGTTTTAAGGTCTAAAAACTGGATCTGGATAAATGAAAATTGGCTTTATAGAAAAGCTGGATATAAAGATGTACTGCTACGCAATGTTCCTTCCCCTGATCCAACAAAGTTTTTTCTATTACTAATGAATTTAGAGCGAGCACACCGAACAGAGATACTCAATCGATCAACAAAATATCTTGATGATTCTATCTACAGTTATGTAGCTCGTGGTATTATACTAGACAATGAGCTATTGAACGATCGTGGATATATCAAGAATCAATGGGCATTTTATCCGCAACGATATTCAAATACTTATTTCAGTTTGGTTGCTGAAACAACAACTAATTTAATACGCCCGAGAGACCTTTCTCCTAATAAACCTATTTTTATTAGCGAAAAAAGTTTTAAACCTTTTGCATTTAAACATCCATTTATCACATACGGAACTGCTAACACGTTGCAATATTTAAAATCTATAGGGTTTGAAACCTTTGATCATGTTATTAACGAAACATATGATTCTATCTTAGACCCATACGAACGTTTAACAGCAATAATGATTGAGGTAGATAATTTGTATAAAGAATACAAGGAAGGAAAACAATTATTCAAAGATGCGTTATCACAAGAAAAACTCGAGCATAATTTTAATAGATTTTACGATGATGCTCTAGTAGATCAAATGTACGTCAATGAAGTTATAAACCCGATGTTGGAATTTATCAATGCTTGAAACCGCAGTCATTGGCAGCAACGGATTGATTGGTAGTCAAGTGGTTAAATTTTTTAGGCCAACACTAACTTTCAATTCCAATAATATTCATCAACTACCTAAACATCAATATAGTAAGGTAATCGTCGCAGCGCCATCGGGCAATAGGCGTCAAGCCGAAGCAGATCCTGCGGCAGATCGAACAAATATTGATCTATTAATTGACCAGTTAAAGCAAACTCCAATAGAAACAATAGTATTGATTGGTACCATTGATTCAATTGTTTACGGCGATACACATTACGGCCGCAATAGAAAACTATTAGAAGATTTTGTTCGCAGTACGTTTCCAGATTCATATGTGTTGAGATTATGTACACTAATTGGGACAACTATTAAAAAGAATGTGCTATACGATTTAAAACATGGTCAATATTTAGATTCAATCAATCTCGAATCCACACAACAATGGTATCCTTTGAGTAGTTTAGAGCAGGATATCAACCGTGCAATATACAATAAAACACGCGATCTTACGCTAGTGTCCGAACCTATAAAAAATAAAGAAATTGTTGATCGTTTCTTCCCTAATTGCTCAATTGGTGTCGTATCTGGAACACCGCTGTGTTATAATATAGCACCCGTATATTTCAGCAAAGAAGAAATATTTGACGAGATGGCCAAATATCTAAAATGAAAAAAGTTTACATCTGTGGCGATAGTTTTGGAACTAACGATCCCGAATACAGCAACAAATCTTGGGTTGATCAGTTAACTGCTCGTTTAAAAAATACCGCCACTGTTATAAACTTGAGTCGGGTGTGCGCTAGTAATTTGCACATAGCACTACAAGTAGATCAAGCCATTGAGGACCAAGCTGATTTTATAATATATCTAGCAACTGCCAGCACACGAGAAATTGTAAAATTACGCTCGTTAAAACAACATAAAAAATTACTTGATCGTATAGTTGATATCACCAAGCCCGGACACACACCAGATTTAACATCATATTCATTTGGTAGCTTAGATGACACAACACTTTTCAACTCAGCACAACTGTTATTATTAAAACAATATCACGCAGAGTTTTTTGATATTGATGTTGAAGTTTACAAAAATCGTCTTATAATTGAAGCTGCACTAGAACATTTAGTTGATAGCCACATTCCATTTTTGTTTGACCGTGGCGGCTTTGAACATCCTAGTTTTTTAAATAGTACGCCCGTTGAGTATTTTAAAAAATATGCTAAATTTTTTAGTGAGATTAATTTGTGGGAGTGGGTTGTTAATCAGCCAATGACACACAGGCCCTACTATCACATTAAAGACATGCAAGTACATACACGTATTGCTGATTATTATTACAATATAATAATTTCTCAACTATGAACAAACCCGAAACACTTTGCATGGCGCCGTGGACGCACACGTATCTTAGCCCACAAACAGAACGACGACTGTGTTGCGCCAGTCGCGAACCAGCACAAAGTTTTGAACAATATATTGATACAGCAGCGGGCAGCGGCAAATATCATCCAATCACGCTAGAAGAACACTGGAACAGTGAACATATGCGCTCTGTGCGCCGCCGTATGATGGCAGGAGAAACGCTGCCTGAGTGTGATGTATGCAATAACAAACTGCTAAACACAGATGTTTACCGCAGCTATTTTTGGGCAATGTTCAAACATAAATATCCTAGCATTTGGGAGACCACGGATGTCGACGGTACGACAAGTATGCTACCAGTTAGCTGGGACTACAGGTTCAGCAACTTGTGCAACTTTAAATGCCGTATGTGTGGTGATATGTTGTCAAGCGCATGGGAAAGTGAGCAACGCCAACATAATATGATTAACTGGCACGATCCAAAAAACAATTGGATGCGTCCCGACATACGTAAGGAGATAACGGCCTTCCAGGATCAGCAAATTGAAGCAGAATTTGCGCAAGCTGTTGAGGAACACCGCGTAGAAGAAATATATTGGGTAGGTGGTGAGCCACTGATGTACGAGCAACACTGGCGCTATATGAAACGAGTTGTTGAACTTGGGGATGGTCCCAAAGTATATGCAAGATACAACACTAATCTATCTCGCGTTAATTATCGTGGTATTGATCTTTTTGATGGGATTATATGTCGCCTTCGTGATTGGCAAATCTGTGCAAGCCTTGACGGTACCGGACGAATTGGAGAATACGTTAGAACAGGTCTCGAATTCGATTCATGGCGCAAGAATTATGATCGAGCAGTTGCAGCAAGCACTCATCGCCGCCAAGTCCGAATCGATTTTACTCTTACGCTGCCCGGAATGTTCGAAGTTGGGAACATTGTGCGACTCGCACAAGAAACTAACACAGATATCCTTGCCAAAGTAGTATTTGGATTTACGCCCGACATTGTAATGAGCCCGCTGGCGCTACCGCGGCATTTACTTGATCCGTGGGTGGATGAGTTGATAACTACATGTTCAGGTGCTATGCAAGATGTTTTGCTGCAACTAAAAAATCGCCCTACATTTGCAGAACAATGGCCTGACGAGTGGCGTGAAGGATTGGTTAAAGGCAAGCAGCGAATACTAACACTAGAACAAATACGCGAAGACAAGTTTACCATGGCTGACATATTGGCAGGCCGTCCCGAAATATTAGAATGGTGGAATCAAATTGACTGTTAAAGTTGTACTGCGCAATCCGTTAAAACACTCGGATCAAGTTGACTATACAATAGAGGCTGCTGACAATGCGTTAGTGCGCGACTGGATTCCAGCATTAAAAACTCTGCTGCAATCGGGTAACTCGCTTGAGAAAAACTTTTGTTTTATGGGTTTTCCAAAAACAGCACGTACACTTGAATACTTGTGCGATCAAGTAAATCAAGCGTCAGCAACAATAAACAACTATTTTGATGATTATTCCATTGAAGAAATATTTAGGCCCAGCACCGTTACAACAAAAAATACTTCTCCCGACTATCCTAACATTATACAATATAAGCCTAATCACAATGTATTAAATCAATTACACAATCACTTTGAAGTGCTACAAGGTACAGTTGGGAATTTAAGCAGTTTCTATCATCGTGCTGACTATGAAACCAAATATGCCATACGACAGTTGAATAATATCTGCCACGAAATGGAATCGTTAATTCTTAGCCAACATAAATTAGCAACTGCTCCTTACTGGGTTCGTCCCAGTCAAATCACTACATTTCTAGCGGCGCCGCGATATGAGTTAAAAGATGAACACAGAGAAGGATTTGCAACAAATGGTTATGATCGTGTATTGGGTGGCGTATATATGCATTGGGCTCAGATAGGCAAAACATTATTTGAAGTATTTCGTGATGAAGGTGCACCTGTTTTAACAGATACTGTTTGCGAAGCTATTACTGAACTAAAGTACTACAGTGGCGAATTTGACATTGAATGGGGCAATGATGTGGTGTATGGTGGTAATAGAGAATGGCATAACAAAGAACAAGATCAGTTCCGCCAATGGTTAACAGCCAATGGGCACGATCCCACTAATACCAAACTGAGTTTAGGGTATTTGCCAATTGGGCAGGTATTATTACAAGAAAGTTTCGGCACAACCGACCATCAAGCAATTTGGGACATACTCAGCTCACACTTAGATATATACAAGATTGAAGTTGGCGGTGTTACAGGTACGTTTGACTATTGCTGGACAGATTCTGATTATAAGCAACGTCAGATTAACATGATGCGCCCGGGTTACGATTACAAAGGAAGTATAACATGAACTGGATTAAAAATTTGATCAACCGTATTCGTTTAGAAATACGCTATCGTAAAAAACTTAAAGAATTGAGACGTAGAGACCCTTTCATATATAAATGAAATTGAAAAAGTATTTGGGCATCAGTGCGGGATTTCACGATGCTTGTGTCAGCTTGATTGACAGCAGCGGCAATGTGCTGTTTGCTGGCCATGCTGAGCGTTACAGCAAGCGTAAGAATGACGCACACTTGAACGATCAACTTATAGCAGCGGCGTTGGATCGTGGTGTGCCTGATCACGTGGCATATTATGAACGCCCATGGTTTAAGAAAATACAACAACTTTATTCGGGACAATATCATGAAGCATTCGATACTGGCGCTTTTACTCTTAGTCAGTATCTGCGCAAACATCTATCTCCTGGACCAGAACTCAATGCTTTACTCAACGCTCAACACAGCTATCACAATCATCATCAAAGTCACGCAGCCGCAGGATTCCAAACCAGTCCATTTAACCGAGCCACCGTGGTTGTAATAGATGCTATCGGCGAGTTAGATACCATTTCTATTTGGGGCGCGGAATACGATCGCAAAGGACAAGCAGTATATAAACGTCTTTGGGTGCAGCGTTATCCTCACTCAATTGGACTATTTTATTCAGCTATTACAAAAAGATTAGGACTGCATCCCCTTGATGAAGAATACATTACAATGGGCATGGCTGCTTATGGTAGGCCCGCTTGGGAAGATAACTTAAAGCATTTGTTAGTTGAGCATGAATGGGACGCTGAGTTTAAAGAAAACTTGCATCTAGGTCTGCCTGAAAAATTTCTTGAACATGCAGACGACTACGACATTGCTGCCAGCGCCCAGGCCTTGTGCGAAAACTTAATTTACAACATCATGCGCCGTGCCCAAGACTTTGGCTGGAGCAACAACTTGGTATATATGGGTGGCGTAGCACTAAACTGTAGCGCCAATAGAAACTTAGGTTATTATTTTAAAAACATCTGGATCATGCCCAATCCCGGTGATGGAGGTAGCAGTTTAGGTGCAGCCGCATTGGCATATGGGCGGCAGCTCTACTGGAAGGATGCTTTTCTCGGCGATAATATCGGCGGATCTTATCCCACCAATGCTATACTTGACCGTTTGCTAACTGATCGTATTGTAGGCGTAGCTTCGGGTCGTGCTGAGTTCGGTCCCCGCGCACTGGGCAATCGTAGTTTACTGGCTGATCCTCGCGGCAACGATATAAAAGATCGTGTAAATGAAATCAAGCGGCGCCAAAAGTTTAGACCCTTCGCTCCAGTTATACTAGAAGAACTGGCCGACAAGTATTTTGACATGCCCCCGGGCTTTGGTACAAGTAGATACATGCAGACAGTGGCCGCATGCCGCATGCCTGATCTTTATCCGGCTATAACACACGCCGACGGCACTAGCCGTGTACAAACTGTACCCAAAGACGAAAGTGGAATTCGTGAGTTATTAGAAAAATGGTATGTGTTGACTGACTGCCCTATGTTACTCAACACTAGTTTAAACATACGCGGTGAACCAGTAGTGAACGACCGTGGTGATGCCGATCGCTTTGAACAATTATACAACGTTAAGGTTTGTAGTTAGAGATAAGTTTCAAGTCCACCACGCCGTGTTAGATCCTGGGTACAACAGCTAATACCACCATCCCAGAAATAACTATGGCGGAGTTCACATATGATAGGATTAATGCGATGACGTTTACAGTAGTCAAACACATCTCTATTGTAAGCAGAAAAGATTACATTTTCTTCATCTAATACCAAACAGTTAACATCAAAAACTGTTTCAGCAACAAAGCCAGTCCATTTGTTTAGATAAGTGTTAACAAAGTCAGTGAACTCGGGTGTAGGTGTCTGTCCCTGTACATACCATGCTCCGGGGCTTTGCTCGTACTTAAACTTGCCCACTTCCATAGCAGCCCATATGCTACTATCCCAAATCTTTAACACTTCCCATCCAGGAAAGTCTTGGGCAAGATTAAGATTAAAATCGTGTTTGCTTGACAATAACACACCGGGTTTAAGAATGGCAAATACAGCATCGCCGTGGCCGTCGGTAACAGCTTCGTGAATACGATATTCAGAGCTTAAACAATTTTCTACAATCCATTTTGTTTGTTCAGGTTTTAGAAAATCACTGTTGTCAAAAAAAACGTCGCGGCCCACACGCACTATACAACTAGCCGATGCACCATTTAATATACAATTTGAATCCCACGTTGCGCCGTGTGGATTAATCACCTGACTAGCATATTCAGCACAAATTTCATTTAATTCTGTCATTGGTAGCACACGCAGTAATTTTTGTCCCAGCGTTATTTGCCAATCGCGTGGTGTCAAAGGCGGTAACGGAACACCATTGCCACGTGTTTGTTGATTTTGAAACTCATGTATATCAGGAAGATTAGGGCGCCTAACACGGGCACCATAAGTTTCGATGGTTTTTTGTAAGTTGTTTAAATCCTCTTCAGTTTCGGCCAGTATCTGTTGCAGTTGATTACGCACCTGGGAGTTATCAATGAAATCAAAGTAATCGGGACTATAAGCACGACCCACAATTACTTCTTCAAGAGGCTGCCAACTGGTGTAGGAATTAATCATTGCGTAATCTTTCTAATAGGGTATTTAATCTGCTGCTTTTGCTGCCTAAAAATAATTGTTGATTGTGCTCAATGTCCTTGCGGCAAGACTCAAACCATGTGTGTAAATTTTGCGATTGTATTTTGGCTATTGCGGCCTTAACTGCAAGCCATCGCTGTGTATTATCCGTTATTGTATCATAACTGTTATCTATAGCGTGATCAAATGTTCGATAACCGAGATTTCTTAGTGCTGCCAACGATCCCGGGCATCCAACAATAACAAGCGGTTGCCCGTGCTTGACTGGTTTAAATGTTTTTTCAGTAAGAAATGCGCCGCCCGAACCGTCGGCATCAAAGTGTGTTTCGAGTACAATGTTGCAATATGAGTCAGTGTAGTGTGAAGTTTCGGTAAGGTGATGATTGTTTTGTTGCTCAATGGTAAACTCGTCGCAAGTGTAAGGACCGTTGCTTAAAAAATCTGCAATGTCAGACCGTATGTCTAATGTGTCTACTTCAATTGGATTGTCTGTTTCGTGCTCATTTAACGCCACATCAGTTCCATAACTCCATAGGCAGTTATCTAACAAGCCTGCCCGGCGTAAATCAGTCATTACAGTTGCCCGCCACCACTTATGCGTTCTGCTTAATACAGTAAAATTGTAGGGACGGGAATTGCTATGTATCTGTGTTGGTTCTGTTTGCTGATTACGATGCCAATAAAGCAGTTCGTGGTCGGGAAAATATATAAAATTTTCAATAGCATCAGCTTGCGTGTTGCCACTAATAAACTTGTAACAGTTGGGAGGTAAATTGTTTAAATCACACAAATGGTCAAGACGCTGTTTAATCTTATCGGGATTGTCGCCTTCGTGATAGTAAAATAACGCACGTATTCGCCCTGACTGTAGGCCAAAGAATACATCATCGTTTAGCAGCGCAAAATAATCAACATCAAAGTTAAAAAACCCAATCCCTATCCCATAGTAAGAGCCGCGCGGATAGTTGTTGTCGTTCAAATCATACAAGCGATAGGGTATGCTGTGGGTGTTGAGATGTTCATACAATTCCATAGGAACTGTATTAGGCCAATGCTGAACAAATTGACGCCATTTGTGTGTATAAGGTTGCGCAGTCCAGCGTGCTAGTGCTGGATAAGCCTTGCCTTGGATGATGTTGTCAGATACAAAATTAATATTTGAGTAGTCCATCAAGCATTTTGGTTAATTCTAACCATAGTGTATGAGTAAGCCCACCGTTGTAAAAATGTCTATAGTTGTGTTCTACAGCGGGCAAACAGGCACGATGTATTTCCAACCTTTCACGATGGCTTAAATTATCTAAATCTTTAAGTAAATCGGTTACACGCTCAAGGCGGCGTATATCATCAGTTTCTTCATCATAACTTTCATCAAACACATCGCCAAATGTTTTAAAACCATAACTCCGCATGTATTCTAAGCTGTGCGCCGGTGCCACTAAAACAAATGGCATTTCTAGAGCAATAGCCTTAAATGTTTTTTCTGTTATGTGAGTTCTGCGGCCAAAATATAAAGTTTCTGTAGGAACATATACCAAACTGTCTTCTGCTTCCCTAAAATTAGTAAGCCAACAACTGGTCATCTGCTGTGTTTCTTCGCCAGCAAATAATCTTGGCAAATCAGCTTGCTCAAGAACTTGCGAAATATCAGAATATGTGTTACAATACTTTTGTGCTATTGTACCGATATCTACTTGCTCATAAGAACAAACACGCGGCGCACTAATATGATTATTTTCTAAATTCTTTTTGAATACGTTATATAAAAACAATACGCGATGATCACGTTTACCACCAACAATGCGATTTGGGCTCATAAAAGTTTTTGTAGGGGTTCGTTCTCGCGCTCGAGGTATTAAAAATGTTCTATCATAGCCACGAAACCAATCTTGACAAGCCCAACCGTGATAAAAGTAATAGTGACTGCGCCAACCGTATTTTTCACATAAGCGTTCAACGTATTCGCCCTTTTCACTTACAATAATGTTACCAGGAAAAAGAATTTCCGTTCCGGGTCCTTTTGGTTGTTGAGTATCTAAATTTCTTCTTATTACATCATCAAATAATGGCTTATATTCATCAATCCAGCAAGGTTCCTGATCGTGCATGAATACATAATCATTTTCTACAATGACATCACTGCCCAAGTTAAATAGTGCATCGGGACTGGTATTGCCCGGTGGATCACAATAAAACAATCGAGTGCCTGGTTTATTTTTTTCAAGCCACGGCCAAAAGGTATTATTATAAATCTCGTCTATTCTAATCATGTTTGATGTATTTTACACAGGTGTTAAACCCAATTTGTTTGCTCATGAACAGGCAGTAGATTCTATTGAAGAAGCACAAGAGCTTAGTCGCACTCGTTTCTTTTGGTTTGTCAATTACTTATCTGATTATAGCGGCTTTGATTTTCTTTGGGAACCCAAACCTTGGGAGGCGCATCAGCGCCATGCCTGGCCAAGCCAATGGCAAAAAGATAGCGGTACCTATCTAGTACCTAAACAAGGGTATAGCGAAACCAACTATAGGGGCGACTGTGCAATTAAACGTTTGCCCGATACGTCTAATTGGTTTGTTCCCGATACATTTGATGGAAGCAGTTTTGATTTTTCTTGGCATCCGGATCCCACCGAGCCTGGCTACATATATCAATTTGGTACACAACATCAACGCACAGGCGGCCCCCAGTATATTGTAAACGGTGCTTCTGACTTAAAATTCTGTGACCAAATTAAGGGTAGTGTTAAATCTGGAGTAACCCCCATTATTGAAATAAATCATATGGATGGTAATGCTGGACTTGTACCAGGTGTAATATCTACTGTACGTTATTTTGACAACTATAAAGACACACTATCTAGAATTGCAAATACAGTAGAGCACGAATACATTTGGATTGTTAGTAGTGTATGTGATTACACTAATTTTGATTTTTCCTGGCACCCAGAATTATGGCAAAACACCATGCTGCATGTGTTTGCCAGCTCTGGTGAAAAATTTGGTGACACATTTTATATGCATGTGCCAAGTTTTAAAAATCGCATAAAACAGTTTGACTTGCTAGACTGGTATGATTTAAATTTTATCAACACATCAGTTCCGCGCAGGCCACTGCCTATTGTGCGGCACACCAGTGACAGCCAAGCTGAACCCGTTAAAAATGAATCTTGGCTCGGTCCGTTGGCAGTATTTGCTGCCCACGATCAACCAGTTAACTCAGTTCCGTGCGTACCACTGTGGCGTGAAAAAACCAAAACAATTGTTCCTTTAGATGCCAGTGGATCGACTGTTGTTGTTCCTCGAGTGGCCATTCCATATATTAAAACACAGTTGTATGATTATCCTTACATAGACAAAACTAAACGAAATATGTGCAGTGACGAACCACTGGACATTGTGTTCATTAGCAACGGTGAGCCAGTGGCCGACCAAACATTTACACATTTACAAAATGTTGCTGCTGACTTGTTTAATAAGAAAAAAATACATCATGTTGATCGTGTAAACGGCCGTGCTGCTGCCTATCATGCTGCTGCACAGGCCAGCACCACACCGTGGTTTTTTGCTGTATTTGCCAAGTTATTTGTAAATGAAAGTTTTGATTGGTCCTGGCAGCCTGATCGCATGCAACAACCCAAGCATTACATTTTTCATGCGCTAAATCCAGTTAACGGACTTGAGTATGGACATCAAGCAATGATTGCTTATAATAAACAATTGGTATTAAACAATCCCGGACATGGACTGGACTTTACACTTGACGATGCGCACGAAGTTGTACCAATACTTTCAGGTACTGCTGTGTACAATATGTCGCCGTGGGTAGCGTGGCGTACTGCATTCCGCGAAGCAATTAAACTAAAAAGCAGTTTGCCCGATATTGACAGTGAGTATAGACTGACGCAATGGTTAAGCACCAATCCTGGAAGTCAGCATATATTAAATGAGGAATGGAGTCGTTGGGGTGCCGAAGACGCTGTTGACTATTACGACCAGGTTAACGGGGATTTTAGGGCACTTAAAAAGAGCTACGAGTGGGACTGGCTCTCGTCTTACGCTTTTATGAAAAGAAGTTTAACACCCGATCAGCAATAACATCTACTTCGCTGTCGGTCAATTCGGGATAGATGGGCAAACTTAAACAACGACGGCTTAATGAGCTGGCTGCACTTAACATGCTTGGTCCCGTGTACTGTCTATAGATGCCAATTTCATGCAACGGTTGTTCATAGTGTATTTTTGTTTCAATACCCAACTCTAGTAGAGTATCTTGGAGTTGGTCACGACGATCAACTTCAATAACAAACTTATGATGTGCATGTTCGTCTATATTAGTGTCATCAATAAGGCATCGCACCGGGGAATCTTTAAAACGCTCAATATAATGACGACTAATTGCAGCACGACGCTGTTGCCATTCGTGCAAGTATTGTGTCTTAAGCAGCATTAGTGCACATTCTAGCTCGCTCATTCGACTATTAGTGCCCGCAACATCACCGTCGGGCTTCCCGTTACCCCGCCATTTACGAGCAAAACTTGCCAAGTCTTGACTGTCGGTTATAATGGCACCACCGTTACCATACGCAGATAAATTTTTTGTTGGATCAAAACTAATGGCTGTGGCTTCACCTACTCGCATTGAATTATTGGCTAACCAATGCTGGGCACCGTCTTCGATTATAAGTTTGTCACTTCTTGTCCAATAGTTCCACCATTTAACTCCGTTAAAGTTACTAAGACTGGACCCATACAAGCCCACAAGTAATATAGCCTGATAACTGGTGTCGGGAACAGCGTTTATATTAAACAATCCATAGTTGTCAGTGTCAATGAACACCACATCCCACCCCGCTCGAATAAAAGCATTGGCAGTAGCCGCGTAAGTAAGCGTAGGTATTAGTACTGTGGGCGGGTGCGGCACACCAGTATATTCTATGGAGTATTCAGCAATGATTTCTAATGCTTGTGTACCCGAATGGCAAGTGATTGCATACTCACTGTGATTAGTGCGGGCTAACCAATCTTCAAAATTCCGAGTGTACTTACCATTCATCAGTTGTCCACTAGACAACACGCTATCAGTTACATCCAGTAACTCATCGCGAAGTTGTTTATACTGTCTTTTGAGACCAGTAAACGGAATTTTCATAGTATCTTTCAAATCCTTCGGCGATGTTCACAGTTGGATTAAAGTTTAGATCTCGGCGTGCAGCGTCGATGTTCAAGGATCCGCGACTGGGGAAATTTAAGTCTCGATCCTGTACTCGAATAGTTCCAGATCCTACAATATCAATGATTGTTTCGGCTGCTTCTAATAGTGTGATCGCATGACTTCTTGTGAGATTATAAGTGTTATTGGCTGCATGATCAGACAATGCGGCTTGCACAATACCTGCTGCCAGATCTGTTACATATGTAAAGTCTAATTCTTCATCGGGTCCATTTACTGACAACTCACCACCGCGCATAGCAGTAAGCATGAACTTGGCCACTACACGATCTTCAACATCTAGTGGACCATAAACAGCAGAAGGACGAATAATTACTGCTTCGATGCCCGACCGCCGAGCATAGTCTCGAACAAGCCATTCACCTGCTAGTTTCATAATACCATATTGTCCTTGTGGATTGCATACAGCATCTTCGCGTACATCGTTATCAAAATCTCCATAAACCATTGAGCTGGAAATATAAACAAACCGACGCACACGATTCCGCACGGCACTTTCAAGAAGATTAAGCAACCCTTCCATCATGGTACGACTACCCCACCCAGGATTGCTGTTAACTACTTTTTGCCTTGGAAAGCTGGCCAGGTGCACAATCACTTCGGGTTGATGTTTACCAACTATGTAATCAATGGTATCACTACTTTCAATTGATGCTGTATATACTGGGCTGGCAATATTTTTCATACGTTGGCTCAATAGATAATCTATTTCTGCTTGTGGAATAATGCCATAGGTGGTTTTGTTATCAATAATAGCAACTTCGTGTTTTAATTGCTCCAATGTTTTTACAACATTGTGCCCTATAAAACCGCAACCACCTGTAACTAAAATATTCATTGGAATTTTAACTTGTAAAAAATTAAATCAGCTTCGCCTAATTTTGCACATATTTGATAGTGATGGTAGTAATCAAATGTTGGTGCACGTTGCCACCAAGGCGTTTCAACCGAGTGCTCCATTACCCATTGTCCTGCATCGCTTTTTTCCCACTTCAGTATTGGCTCGGCTGCATAAAGATCCGGATCTTCAACGTCGGGTACATTAAATGTGTGTACTATAACCGTTGACGTTTTCATGTCTACTATTATAGCATAAAACAATCAATTAGCAACCAACTCGGAAGACATTGGAAAGATTTTTGCAATAGTTTCTGCACAAGCCAGTGCAATTTGTTGGTGCTCTTTTTGCGTACCGTTTCCCGATCTCAGTTGGATAAAATGAATCCAAGAACGTAGTGTGCCGTTCATATAAAGACGAGATACAGTTAGCCCTTCGGGCAGCACAGCGCGAGCTTGCTCCTTGGCAATGCCATTGCTAATAGCCCATTTGTACGCATTTTTAGCTGTTCGTATTACAGCTTGTTGTTGCTCTGCCCACAATCGTTTCAGTTCACGATCGTCAATTTCAATAGAGTTTTGTCGGTTCTTTGTATCTTGTAAGCGAGCTTCCCGCAACACAAAAGCCAAGTCATTTACTGGATCAGCATAGCGTTGGGAAAACTCTTGAAAACTAAAACTGCGATGTCGTAGTATTTGACGAGCAATGTCTCGCGTGGTTTCAATTTCCAAACAAGCACTGACCATTTCAAGTGGGCTCCAGTGCTGATGACGAATCAAATAGCGTATTAGTTTTTCGCTGGTGTCAGTGTTTAACTGATTAGCAGGATTGCTTACGCGGGCACAGTAAGCAATAAGTTCCTGCGCATCTTCAATTCCTAAGTTGTTAAATTCTTCAGTGGGTTGGCTATAAGATAAAAGTTTAACTGTCATTTAAGACCATGTAATATTTTATTAGTTTCGGGTTGAACCATGTTGGCAACAGCAACTACATCTACAACAAAATCTACATCGCGAATTTCTTTACGCGGATCATCAAAAATTCTAGTAAGCATGGCTTCGATTTCTTCTATATTCATGCCTTGCTTTTGCAATGAAACTAGATTAAATGTTTTTTGACGACCACCGTGAAATTTTATTACGATTTTTTTGATGCACTCAAGCGGTACGTCAGTTTTTGTTGTATCTGCAATTATGTGTTCCCAGGCGGTGATAAAATCGTCACTGGGTTCAATCATTTACGCGGTCTTTACTTTGCTGGGTCCACGACCACGACGTGCTTTAGGTGCTGCAACAGGTGCTGCAACAGGTTCAGCAAATGCTGGTACTTTAGCACTGGGACGTTTGACTGTGGGGTCAAGACGCTCAGCATCCTTTTTCATTTTAGCAGCTTCAGCAATCATAGCCTTGGCATTGATTTCCATGGTCTGTGCCTGCGCTAACATATTAGCAGCAATGTCGCGATCGCTTAGTGCGCCTGACTCGGATGCTTTTAGTACCGGAGGAGCCACAAAAGCCGACTCAGCTTTACGAGCTTGCGACGCTTTAAACTCAGCTTCTGCTTTACGCTTGACTGCGGGATCAACTAAACCACGGCTAGCATCACTTTCAGCTAATCGGCGCACAGCTTCTTCACCTTGTTTCATTTCATTGAGCATTTTGTTCAGCTCATCAAGCCGCATTTTTGATTGTGCAGTTGGTGTAACTAAAATGTCAGCGGCACGAACTTTTTTAATCATGCGCTCTACGTGGAGCGTTTCTAAAATAGGACGTCCATCGGGCAAATAGCTACGATGTAGCGCATCAGCAAATTCTTCAGATGCTTGACCAGCATCGCTTTCCAAAACTTTTTGCACAGCATCTTGCCAGTGTGCATGCAGAGTCTCGGGATAAATTACCAAACACATGTGTTCTTCGTTTGGTACTTGACGATATAACACACAGACCTTGCGATCTCCATGTTTACCTACGTGTTTCATAAATGCCATTGTTACTCTCCTGTGTTACTGGCCGCAGATTGTTCCTGTGCCTGAGCTTGCGCTACTACCGCTTCTAAAAAGTCTGTTAGTTTGTTATAAACTTCCCCAACATCCTTCATTTCTGCTGCACGGAATGCACCACGTGTACTGGCTAGGTCAATTATGTTTTTTAAAAGACCTAAATCAGCAATGGTTATTTGTTTATTTTCCATACAGATATTTAATGTAATCGTTTGCTAATAAAATTTTTTCTATTGGTTAGCAAGCCCAAAATTAGTCATTTAGGGCAAATTGATCACTCTTTTGTGATAAAACGCCGCCAACTATCTTGTGCATCTTTAACTGGTTCTAGTCCTTCGACTTTGTTCCAAGTTGGTGGAACAGCAATAACACTGAACAGCGCACTGGTTCCAAAAATGTTGTCAGTGTTGTTTTTAAAGTTACCAGGATTGTAGTTACGAATGCAACCCCAATACAAGTGATAGCCAATGCCAGTTAGTATATCGTAAATTTTGTCCAGGTGTGGGGACTCTTGTGCTTCGTAATAAACAAGGGGAAAATTCTTTTTGATTTTGTCAAGACAGCCTTGAATAACACCTAACTCCGAACCTTCAGCATCAATTTTAATCAAGTGTGGAGGTGGAATGTCTACATCATCCAATCGAACAGCTTTGGCCTTTGCTCCAGTTTCTTTGTTGATCAGCACTTCCCCATAGTTGCCGGGCACGGTAGGATCAAACTCTTGAATAAGAATGTCCCCGGCAACATTAGTAGCAGCGGCTTTGTGCAATGTTACATTCTTAAGCCCGCGAGTGTTTTCCTTTAACATTTCATAGTTTAAAGGGTTAGGTTCAAAGCAGTGAACTTGTGCACCGGTGGAGGCAAATGCTGTGGCATGAACGCCAATGTTGGCGCCCACATCATAAATTACCTTGGGTTTGTTTTGAATGTTGTTGATTACATCTAACAAGAAGTCAATTTCGGGTTGACCGTACTCACCGTACAATCGCAAACTACGGCCAATGATTTGATCATTGGTGTAAAATTTAAACTTTTTATGATAACGTGTTTCAGTTACTTCTTTAAGTTCTTTTGGTTTGGCATTCTTGGGTTTTTTAACTATTGACATTTTACTTCCTTATTCTTCTGCTCTAAAACTAGTACAACTGTCATTCCACACTTCTTGTGCTTGTTTTTTGTACAGTTCTAATTCATATTCGCCTAGTGCTGCTTGATACTGCTCTTCGGTAAGATTGTGCCAGCCCACACACTTGCCAGTGGGACTACGTCCGCAACCACAGCGACCAAACTCTTCGGGATTTTCTTTTACTCTAACTTGCATGTCTTTTTTTCGGGAAAAGATACGATCATAGTTGCTACCATATACATCTTGTGATACGCTAAAGGGGCGTGGTGACGAACCTTTACCTGACATTAAACCATCTCCTCCACGACCCCTAGTAGTTCTGCACCAATAAGTAAAGCGCCTGCATATGCTACTTCGCCATACAGTAAAGCCAAGCCAGCGGCAATCCGAATGCCACTTTTTACAAGGCTAACATAGAAATGACCTTTGCTGGTATTAAGATTCATAATTTTTTCCACATGTACAATTTCGACCTTGATTGCAATCGTGATTGCAATCGCTTGTTGGTAATGCAATAACAATATTATACACGATTACAATTGTTAATGCAACGATTATTAACAGTATCATATTAATTATGGCTCACTAAATCAGACACGCACAATTTCAGGACCCGGGCTTTCAAAGTCCAGACCAGCGGAACGTCCTTCAAAACAACGACCATTCCAGGTCATTGTTAATTTAACTGAACGGTTTAGTGCTACTGAAAGACTTTGTTTCTCTCGGAATGACAGCACATCTGCTGGCATTTTTTTGCCACTTGCCACTGCCGTTACTTGGCATTCTTGACTGTAAATGTTCATAATTGTGTTAAGTTCGTAATTTTAAATCTCGGTATTTGACTCTTAGCTGTTTGTAAATAACACCGTCAATTTTCAATGGTAGATCCAGGTGAACAGTAACCATTGGTCCTTCAAGTTCATTGCGCATATTGTCGCAACCAACTGTACCTACCCAAGGTGCTTTTTTAAATCGTCCTTCCACACGATCGCCAATTTGGTATCGGGCAACAGGACGATTTTTACTAAAGTATTCTGCTAATGTTGACAAGGTGTTACTATTTAATGAAGCTTGAGATGACCGGTATAGCAAATATAAGTACAAGAAGCAGAACGATTACAAGATCAACTGATCTAATCTTGCTCCCACTCCACTCGTTTAACGAGTCTGCGATTGTTTCTTTTATGTCTTTCATTTTGCTTGTTTTTCTAACTCTGTAATTCGTTTTTCCAATGCATTAAACTGTTCAGCAGTTTGGATAATAATTGCTTGATTGCGCCGCGCAAGTTCTTTATTGTTTTCAATTTCCTGTTGATTAAGCGCAATCTGCTGACTTTGTAATTGGTCAGCTTTGTTGGACAGTTCGTGCAGTTTACTTAGCGTTTCGCGGTTCTGTTCCGACAAATTTCTCAGTTCCGAAAGACCGATAGCCATGAACAATATAATCAGTATGGCCGCTACAAGCAGTATGACATTTTGTAAAGCAAATATCCCTAACCATTCTGAATTTTTTATTGTTTTTCTTAGCAAATCAATATTTTTATTATCCATAATTGAATATTTATGGATTTAGTATTATACGCAACCTGTAGGCTTCGGAAGTCCCCCATATTTGGTAATCTTTTTCATGGGCGCACTTTTGAAAATATCATACAATGGACCAGCTTTACGATCCATGCCCAATGTTTTTGCAAACTCACGAATAGGTGGAACCACTTGATATTCATCATAGTATTCCCGTGCCTTCATAACATAACCTTCAATTTCTTCGGTTATTTCAAAGTCATCTTCCTGGGCCATTTCAAACATAATGTCCCGGGTCCATTCATCCCTATCCATTAGATAACCATCACCATCACGATTTAACATCATTGGTCTCCTTTATGAATCGATGTAATTGTCATCGTCGTCATCCCGGGTGCTTGCGTGAAACCCAACCAGGTACCCCATCCAAAACGCAATAAAAAAAGTAATAACTATTGAAAGTGTGTGTGACAGCATGATTTAATCATTCAACTCCGAAATGTTGTTTAATAGCATTAGCAGGTAGTGTAGAGTTTGAACTGTCTAATGCAATCCGAGCACATTCTCGCACAATCAACTCAGCAAGTTTCTCTGTGTAATTATGCATGAATGCAGAATTGCCTAGTCCAGCGTTGGTTGCATAATTGCTTGCTATTGTTGAGTACGATCTAACCGCATTGTTCATGCTGTCACTTCTTCTTCATAGTAGGCATACTGTCCCCAAGGAGGAACAATAGTTGTAGTGCCATGCAAGATCCAAACAGTATCAGCATACTCTTTGTCGCCCCAACTACCATAAGGATAACCATCTGTGAACACAATCAGTCGCTTGGGTTCAATTTCTTCTTCTTTGAGATATTTAAAAATACAAGTGAAATCAGTGCCGCCGCCACCGTGGACTTCATAGTCCATAATATCATCGAGATTTTCGGAGTCATACTGCCGAGGATTATACACTTCAGTGTCAAATGTAGCTAGGTGTATACGGTATGCTGGGAACGACTCCATGATGCCTGCTACTTCACCTAGAATATCTTTTAGCATCGGCTCCTCCATTGAGCCCGAAGCGTCAATAAACAAAGCAATGTCAATCATTGGATCAAGCTTCATGCCCGGCATAACAGCATCCATGTCCCACCCTTTGCGACTTGTTCGCATCCAAGTGTAATCGCTTTTAATAGTGGATTCCAACTGCATGCGCAACAGTTCACGCCAGTTCATCTTAGGTTGCGTCAGTTGTTGCAGTATACGCTTAACGCCCCCGGGCAAGTTGCCTGCACCTGCAGAATCAGCTGCCGCCGCTGACAGCATGGCTTCTTTGATTTCGTCCTTGATCTGCTGGCGTTCTTCTGGTGAAAGTCGAGGACGGCCCTTGCCTTCATCGTCGCCAGAGCCGCTTCCTTCGCCTTCTTGATCATCCAGGTGCTGGTCAATCATCTTGTCAAGCAAACTGCTGATGTCAATCTTTTCCGCATTTTCGTACAGGATGTCGTAAACTTCTTCGGCACTCATGCCTTCGTATTTCCGATCATACAAGCAAGGTACGGAAGTAATAAACTCGCCTACATTATGCTTTTTCAAGTCGGCATTGACGCAATAGTCATCAGCAATATTCCACAACTGCGGATCGCGATCACCGCGGCGCCCAAAGTGGTCATATACACAATGCAACACTTCATGCCCAAACAAGAATTCAACTTCTTTGGGCTTGAGCATTTTAATAAAACGACTGTTATAGTAAAAGCGACGCCCATCAGTAGCGGCTGTAGGGCACCATTCGTCAGCATTAACCAGTTTCAGTCGAGTGGCCAAGTTGCCAAAGAACGAAGCCTTGAGGAGCAGTCCCACACGAGCAGTGGTTAGGATTTCACGAACTTCGCGGTCCAATTTGGGATCCATGGGTCCAATGAGATTCTTAAACTTTTCGCTTTCTTTGGAGTCTGCTGTGGTACCTGTAGTGCTCATATTGTTCCTTTACTATACCTATATTATAGCATAATATGAATTATTCGTCAATTTAGGCACTGGCTTGCAGAATATACTTACCGTATTTCTGATGGAACTTATCGAAGTTTTTCAGCTTGGTAGGTTGGAACGGCAGTTCATATGTGGTAAGTGCAATACGAGCACCCATAACTACCAGTTCAGTTTCAAAGTTATTCATCATATATCCCAGGAAATTGTCAGCCATAGCGTGAAATTCTTTGTCAGGAATTTTACGGGCTACAGCATCTTTGAGCTCGTAGCACATGGAGATCACCAGGCTGTACATGGCACTGACTTCTTTGATTTCCAAGTCCTCAACTTTGCCTGCCAAAATATCTTCGGGCTTGGGCAGTCGAGAACTAATTTTGCGATGCGCCATAAACTTGACAGCCAGGCCCTCACCTACAGTACCTGCGATCAAGTTGGTTAACGTTTCGTCGTCGCCGTCATCTGCATACAGCAACTGGCTTACAAAAGTCCACGAACGCGGTGTGGCAAAAGCCCGCGAGCTTGACTTGGCATCAAAGTCGTACAAGTCTTGTTTGGCAAAACTCAAATAACCCGCTACATCCGGATGGATCTTGTTCTGCACCGCCCACGCCTGATATGATGGGAAATCTACAGCCATTTCTTGGTGAATAAAGCGATTGGCCAGCGGCGTGGGCATACGATAAGTTACGCCCTTGTCGCTTTCACGATTGCCAGCAGCCGCAATCACAACATTTTCTGGCAAAACATATTTGCCCACACGACGATTGAGAATCAGCTGATAAGCCGCGGCTTGCACTGAACCAGCGGCGCTGTTCAACTCATCTAGGAACAGCACTACAACTGGATACTCCGCGGCAGTTTCTTCATCGGGCAGGTCAATTGGTGGTGCCCAATCCATTTTGCCAGTTTCTTTGTTGTAGAACGGAATACCGCGAATGTCTGTAGGCTCCATTTGACCCAGTCGGCAGTCATACATGATGCCTCCTAGTTCTTCAGTGATGCTGGCTACAAGATCACTTTTGCCAATGCCCGGAGGACCCCAAAGGAATACGGGACGTTTAACTTTGAATGCTTGGAGTAGACTTTTGCGAGCTTGTCTGGAAGTGACTGTACGAGTGTCGGACATGGTAAATCCCTTTTGTTACGTTATGAGTATATTATAACAAAACCTGGATTTTGCGTCAAACACTTTTTTAGTGAAAAACTGTTGTTTTTTTGCAACTAACAGCTGATGCAAAATGTAGAAAAAATAAACGGATTATGTCCAGCATTAGATATTTCTATTACACTAACAGATTTTAAATCAAACAACGAGTTAGAACTAAAACTTGTAAATGTATCTTTATTATTAACAACAATTGTAATACCATAATCCCATTCACTAATAGCAGTAAATGTTAAATCGGTGGGCATAACAAAACGTATTTGTTGCATTTGTCCCGGATAAAGAGTAATATTAGCATCCATATTTTTCGCACCATTCTTGTGTCACAACGCCCGATATCATTAAAAAGATTCTATCATGCTCGGTAAAATTATGTCCGTAATGTGGCATAGCATTTTTAAGTATAACAGCATCTCCGGCTTTCCAATTTTTCCATACTTGAGTTCCTAAGCAAAATGCTTGTCCTGGCTTCCAATCCTCAACTGCAATTAGAATTTTGCGATTTAAATAATCTTTAAGGAATCCCCCACGGCGAACTTTTTCGCCATTGACTAATTCAAAATTGTGATCCATATGACAGACTGTCATCGAATATGGTGTTTGTACACTAAAACTCATTGACCAGCTCAGAAATCCAAATTTTTTACCCAAATGCCATTGAGAATTTTTGTCAGACACTTTAGCCAAATAAAATGATTCGTATCCTGCCTTATATCCTGCGTCAACTAAACATTGAACAGTATCTTTAATTTCGTCATACCCTTGCTTATCTTCACTTTCCGAAGAAGATTCAAGAACACAACTGTACATATTAACAAAATCTATAGGTACCCACGGAGTTCCGCTATAAACAATACCGCGCCAGTTACCAATTTCTTCAGGCAATACGCCTGGTATTTTTACCAAGTCTGATTTCCGAAATTGTCGATCGAATTCATAAAAACCGCCGTCTCGACTTTGTTGACTTGCTACTTTCATATTATTTAATTCCTTTTATTTTGTGTTTTTTTGACATAATATTGTAATATGTTTGTATCGGTTGTTTGTCGGAAGACAGTAACTTGTGGCGTGTCATATATGATAATAAGGTCTGATCAGTTTGCAATACATGCCACCCACCAACATAATTTTTAAATGCATCAGACTGGCTTTTAAAACCTTTTGCTAATGTACTACCTGACTGACTGCTTCTTAGTTGAGCAATGATACTTTGAGGTACTTCTTTTGTAAAATTAATTGACTTCAATATTTCTCTATGAAATCTTGTTGACTTTTTTTCTGCTAAACTACTACCGTACAATATAACGGGTTCTGGATCTCTTCCTTGGACGGCGCATTTTAAATAATAGTTATCGAATTTTTCTAATTCGTTTAACGATGTTCCTGTTTGCAAACAATAATTTAGCATCATGTGACATTGTTTGGCGTGTAATTCTGGCAAATCCGGTGATACAAAAAAGAATTCCATTTCTGGACGCATCATTACAACTCCAAATGTGCCATCAAGAAAAGTAAAATAATACCCATCATTTTCTTTAATTAAATATGGTTTTTCATGCCCAGTGACTACACAATAGTTATTGTTGCTAAACAAACGACTAATAATGGTTTGATCTAGCAGCGGGCAATTATATTTAAAATGAGAGCTAAGATTTTTAGTTACTAAAAAATCTTCGGATGTTACTTGTGTTTCGAACTCTTTTATACTAACGTCGTCAAATGCAGACTTAGTAACAATTTTTGTAGTTTTGTCTGGATGATTTTGAATCAACCAATTTACAATGTCTTTTGACATGTATTCTGGATTACTGTTACCTGAATAAGAAACATAAATTTCGTCGATATGTATATTATTGCGCAAGAAAGTATTATAAACAGTAATCGAATCTGTGCCGCCACTAAATGCCAAAACAAGTTTAGAATACTTGTTTCTTAATTGGTGAGCTCGTTTGTCACAAAGTGACTGAAAACTTTCTAGCGGCTCAACAGTCCAATTAATAGTGGAAAATACATCGTCATAAAAATCAAACTTTGGAAATGTATGAGTTTCGTATATAGAGGCGTGTAGAAATGTTGCATATGGATTTGCAAATTTAACGCCATTGACATTATAGTAGACCATTTCTAATTATTTTTAGTATTTTGACTTTAATGAATTAACTATTGAAAATAGCCTTATTTAAAAATTTTGTTTGATCTGAATAATTAGCATCTAATACTATTTTTTGTTTTAAAAAATAAGAAAGTTCCTTAACAAAATTATCTGTTGTCATCAATGAAGCATAAAAATAGATATGTGGCAAACACAAAATGGTCTCGTCGATACCAAAAAGAGGAATATTTAATCTAGAGCCTTTGTACTCTTTGTATTGTTGATTCACATAATTAAAAGCATTTTTAAATATGGTGTGTGATGTTTTGTACTTTTCGTTAACAAATAAATTATAATACATGTCTATATAGTTTTTGTCAAGCACATTTATTCTTGACAAGAATCTGCACATCCCAGAAAATATAATCATATGGGAAATGTCTTCTCGAGTGGCCGAATTGGTTGCGACAACAGTATCTACATTATACTCGCTATTATTTGCAATATTATTAAGATTTAAATTTTTTATTTTATTTTGATCAGAAAAATAAGCAGGAAATGTTACTGCTTTCTCGCTTTCAATTTGCAATCCGTATTTTTGTATATAAGTTGGATCGCTCATTTCGGTATTAGGTAAAATCTGACATACACTAATAACGTCTGGTAATTCTAAGTGCCAATCCATAAAACTTTGTAATTGATTAAAAAAGGTTTCTCTGGTTTGCATCGGTAACCCAATAATTAAATCTAGTCGTAGCGGCACCTCAAGTTCTTTTTTAAATTTCCCAAATGCTTTCCTCCATGGTATTGTTTCGGCACGTTTAATTGCTACTCCGACTTTGTTATCAATGTCTTGTACTCCATACTTGAATCTATCAACAAGTGGTCCAAAAATTTTAGCAATTTCAAAACATTTTTCTTTGTTATTTTTAGCCCAACTTACATCAACAGACTGCAATTCTTTTCTTTTATTTTGCGCAATATGTCTTGCAATTTCTATGTCATCGCGTGATATGCCAAAATTAGCGTCGGCTATTCTTAATATGTTTATCGAACTATTCAATAATATATCTAATTCTTGTTTTACAGTTGAAAGCAACTTAAATCTCATTTTTTGTCGATTACTATCACCCCATGAACAAAATGTGCAACCATACGGACAACCTCTGTTTGTCTCGTAAACATAGACAATACTTTCTTGTTCCTCTTTTTTTACTGCTAGCGAGTTAATCAACTCTTGTATTTCAGCGGCGTTGTCCAAAACTGAACTTGATCCCCACTCTTTTAAATAATTTGTCACCAGTTTATCTTTAATTTCGCCATCTACTATCTTTGCGAAAATGGTCTCGGGGTCACCAATTACACATGTATCAAAAAGAGGATCTTCGGCCCATAAAGCAGTTACTTGATAACCACCAGCAATAATTTTACAATTTGGCCACGTTTCTTTTACTTTTTTTGATAAAGATAAGTGATGTTCTTCGTTCCAAGAATAAACGCTAATAACAAAATAGTCAAGTTGACCGTGCTTTTTTAAATATTCAAAGCACTGGTCAACAGGTGTGTCTCGAACAATTGGCGTTATCCACTCAAGTTCTTGTTTTCCATATTTTTTGTAATCAGATTTTAGTAAAAAATAAATTGATGGTATATGAATGGAGAAACCCGGATGACTTGGATTATGAACGTATATTTTTTTCATTATTACACTATTTACTCGTCCCGGGCATTTCTACAATATAAGATTATTGACCCAGACCTAGATGCGCAGTCGACGTCCTTTTGACAAGAAATTCTTTGAAAGCATTTGATTTCAAAATATCTGTTAACGCAGGCAACGTATCCTTGGATAAGGTGCCCATTGACCATAGATCAATGGTTATATAGCGTTCGTTGTTTTTAGAAGGCCCTGCTAGGAATGGTAAATTATAATGATTTTTCACAGACGACGCTGCTATACATTTGCTACCAGCACTGATAACATTTTCAACTCCGTTGGCAATAAAGATCATGTCAACGTCGGTTCCAGCAATTGCAGCAGCCCTTGCAGCACTAAGAGCAGCATATGGAATAGCGCGAACATTTAATTTCAATGAACTGTTATTCATAAGATCATTCCACTGTGATACTGAGCCTACTGACATAGCTACTTTATAAGTTTGCGAGCCGTTAAGAGTTGACAATGTAATGTTTGTTTTTGATGGGGCGGTGCACAAATAAAGTGTTGTGCTTGCCAGATTAGTAAGAAATTTAAATGTAGGATAATCTTTCTGTGCAGGACAACGTGCTGCTGTGTCTTGAAAAATATCGCCCCCGGCCATAACAACAAATGCATTTTGTTGAGTTTTTGCATTTGCCAGTGCATCGTGACAGGATTTAAAAAACTCTTGTTTGACTGTGTGTCCCTTGCTCCGCAGCCCTTCGACTAACGGCACTGACCATAATTCAGTGCCACCACCGGGCGGATAATAGTAATTAAAGTGATAAGATTCGGCTGCTGCTGTAACTGATGCAACAGTAAATATAATTGCTGTAAAAAACTTATTCATGATTTCTCCTTAAAAGTTGAGTAATAAAAATCGGAAAATTTCCGATGATACTGATGTTGATAAAAGCATACCAAATATCAGTGCAACGCGAACTGAAAATTCTTTTATAAAAAAACCAGTTAACATTGAGATCCCAGTTAAGAACAAGTACAAGCCTAGTTGATGGTTGGCTATTCCTTCTGACACGCACACCGCTATGCTTAATGCAATTAATATAGGATAAATTATTTTGTTTAAATGGATGTATATTGAAACCATGCTTTGGTAAAAAATTCCAGCAATAATCCAATTAACTATATTAGACAGAATCAGTATCAAAATCAATGTGCTGGACATTGATGCTATAAAATCAAAACTGGTAGAAAGTCCAAAACCATTACGTTCGGCCAACGCCATGATCACTGCTTCTGATGGAATAATGGGCAGCACTAAAAATATCAACGGTATCAATACAGTGATAGAAGCTGAATTGTTGGCAGCTTCTGCAGAAATTACTATTTTTTGATTGTTGTTATTGATCTTTTTCTCAACTACTGCTGCAACCATCGATGATATTGATGTTCCTACCATTGGCACTAGCCCCATTATTGCACCTATCAATGAGCCGCGCAATGATGACAACACCGGTGGGAATTTTAATAAATTTTGGAGGCGCGTTCTAAAACCAAAGTCATTCAAATTAATAACAGGAACAGGTAATGTACGCCTTGCATAACTAAAAATTTCCGGCAACATTAAAAATCCAATGAATACTGGTAAAAATGGAATTCCACTGGGCAAAAAATTTGCCGTGGATAAAAAATATTCTTGTCTTAAAACGTCATATCCAATATGTCCAATTATTAGTCCTGTAATTGCAAATGTTAGTGCCAACACCTTTTGTTTGCTTGTAATACTAACTAGCACAATAATCATTGTTAGCAATATTAACCTTGGATTGTTGTTAAGAAAGTATTTCATAAAATCAGTATACCGCGTGGCTGCATAAAAAATTAGCACACCAAAAATAGCTGCTATTAAGCTAGATGTGGCTGTGTTGCTTAATAATTCTGCACCACGACCCTGTCTAAACTCATCATGGCCGTGCTGGACTGCTGGTATACCTGTAATTTCCCCGGCTATACCATACACAATAGATGGTATGCTGCTGTAATACTGTACAGAAGACATCATTACAGAATAAAATACAAACAGTTCAACAACCGGCAATCCGATCAAAATAGGATATAAAATTAGTATTCCGGAAGCAGGGCCCACTCCCGGAAATATCCCGATTGCAATACCACTGACTATACCAAGCAGTATGACTGGCAACAAATATAATAACTCACTCATTTAAGCAACTGGTCCAAGATATCAAAATTAAAACGATGATCGTAATAAACTATCGTAACTTTACTTGTATTTGGGTTTGCTTGTAGAAGAACTCTACTTACGGTCGGCGTTCTGTTATATTATAACAGTAAAGACATCACTATGTCAAGCGTCAATTGATATTCCGACGTCCAATGGCTGGGCGTTGCATCTTTATTTATCTTTTGATTGGAGCGGGGTAAGAGAATCGAACTCTCAGCATGAGCTTGGAAGGCTCAGGTATTACCACTATACGAACCCCGCAGTTAACATTGGTGGATCGTGAGAGGCTCGAACTCCCGCCATTCTGCGTGTAAGGCAGACACTCTACCAACTGAGTTAACGATCCTATTATATGGTGCCCCGCCACAGAATCGAACTGCGAGCCTCGGATTACAAAACCGATGTTTTACCATTAAACTAGCAGGGCTACTTCTATTTATTGCCTATATTTTCGCCAATAAATTTTGGTGTCTTCAGAACTGACGTTTTGAATATTTTTATTTCAATAAAATCTTAGAGACTAGGACTTGTCCAAAAGTTTCAAATCCTTGATATAATTCTGCATCACAATTGATACCTAGTCGATCATAAAGTTTAGTTTTGTATTCAATAGCTCGGACGATTTTCAATCTATCTAGCTTGTTCCAATCTATTTCGCCAAAAGATTTGTTTAATACTTGACTCATATCGGCGCCAGCCCCGGCAAAATAAAAAGCAGATTGTCCAGTTACTTTACGGATTTTGTGTTTTTGTCGATAATCATGTAAATCTCCTACCATCTTTTCTACTTCTAGTCGGTTGGTATGTTCGTTCTCCCAAATCATAGTCCCGGCATGCCGAGAAACTGCGTAAATGTTCTTGTTATCGTTAGATGATTGATCGATTTCTCGATATCCATACTTGGTATAATTTTTATCGATATCGCTGAGAAATTGATTATTAAAAGAATGATTACTAGGTTTAATATGAAGGGCATATACCTCCCATGAATCCAACGGATTATTTTCGCTGAGCAAAAATTGCTCAGTTTGTTTCATGCTTTCTATGCTTTCGTATGGGAGTCCAAAGATAAAACTTCCATGAAGACTGACTTGATCTCCGTACGTGTCTTTTATCTTCTGTATTGTGGCGATCAGTTTTTCTCGGTTGCCGCCCTTACCAATAGCAGCAGCTGATTTAGAATTGAAAGTTTCTATACCAAAATGTGCTGCTCGCAGCCCACTTTTAAAAAGATAATCAATGGTTTCGGGGTGTGCTGCTAACAGATCTAAACGGATATATCCCCACCATTCCAAATCAAAAGGCAAGGACTGGGAAAGTTCATACAGCATCTTGCACTTTTCTGGACTGTCGTTAACTGTATCATCACAAAAAACATATCTAGTGACTCCAAACTTTTCATAGTTATCTATTAGTTCTTGTTGTAGAAGATCAGTACTCCTGACAAAATCCATCTTTTTCTTTCCATTCAAAGGAAAACTACAAAAGCTACAGTTAAAGATGCAACCTCTGGCTATCTCTATCATGAGTGTTTCGCCTGAGAATATAACATCGTAATCTTCATAATTCATTGAACAAGAACTAAAATTGTATCCTTGTGCTTTACTGTCGTCGATGATTATAGGTCCAAATATACTCCGATAGCTTTGTTTTAATTGGACAGAAGGATCTATCAAATGATTTGCCAAATTTACTATACTCATTTCGGCATAACCTAATACTATATAATCAAAAAATTTATTGTGAGAATTGTCAGATGCAGCAGGCCCTCCTAGGACTAATCGACAGCGAGGATTTTTCGATTTTATAAAATTTTTTATTGGTTGATTTTTATCAAGGCCATGAGGAATGATCATTCCTGGACTACTGTTTTTGAGCACCGCTCCGCCATCACTTGTTTGCGTTGCTGTGCTAATGTCTGCATAATAGAAATTATTAACTCCAACAAATAGTGTTTTATCAGATATTAAAGTATCTAGTATCTTGAAGATTTCTGTGACAGAAAAAATTGATAAATGATGTATGACTGCTACTTGTATACCATGTTGTCTTAGTGTATGGGCTACTTTATAGATGCCATAACTTTTTTTCAAACTAATAATATCTGTATTATCAGCAAACAAAATTACATTAGGTTTGGTATTGTCAAACATATGATGTATTTAAAAGTTTTAAAATAAAACTTTATATATTGGTACCAGCGGAGGGGATCGAACCCTCTCAAGAACGCTAATCTGGCGCTAAAAGTCTTATAAGGACTCTCTGACTACCAAGTCTCGCTGGCATTAAATTTTGGTGCGACTGGCCAGAATCGAACTGGCATGACTTGCGTCGAGGGATTTTCTTACCACTATAGTTTTCACTACCCTTTCGGTTTGTGGTCTGGACTATACCTTAACCATTGCTTTCGCTTTAGGTCCCCGCCGTCTAGTCTCTACACGTTCCCTTTTGGGTTTCGCTCGGTATTAGCATTTTACAGCCTTCACCGAATTTGACGGGTTCTACTCCTACCGTTTCCAGTAGGGCACTCAAATTTTCTAAGTCCCTTGTGTCTACCGATTTCACCACAGTCGCATTATGTGTTCTATTATAGTACACTATTAATTAAATGTCAACAAAAAAGGCTCCGAAGAGCCTTTTATCTAATTATTAAAAATTAGAATGTGTGCTGCAAACGAACACGGCTAGTAGCAACATTGGATGCTGCACTAGAGTTTCCATCTACTGTACGATATGCAAAAGCAACACTTGTACGCTTGCTGAGTGCATAGGAAGCACCAACTTCTTTAGCAGTACCATTGCCATCACTGTAAGCAGCGCCAACAGTTAGAGGACCAACGGGCAGGCTAACGCCAACAGCGTAGCTGTCAGAAACGCCAGTTTCGCGACCACTATAACCAGCACCAACTGTTACGCCGGCAACTTTCATAGAAGCACTTGCGCGAACACGCTTGGATGTTTCGTTGTAGTCAACACCTGCATCCAATGGGCCAACGGCACCAGTGGCACTCACTGTGTATCCACGAGCAGTAGTAGCATCAACAGCGCGGCTACCACTTACGCCAACCTTAAAACCACCGATAGCGGGAGAAGTGTAACCAATGGTATCAATGTTACTAGCAGCAGCTAATACGGAACCGTCGGCACCAATTACTGGAGCGCCAGCATAACCACGACCGATAATGCCGTTACCAGCTTCAACTTGGCCGACTGTAACGGAACCGAAGCCACCACCGATAGTGACAGAAGCGTCAGTACCAGCCAATGTTTCACCACGGCCATTGCCATTCCAGCCCATTTGTGCAGACACAGACATGCCAGCACCTAGATCTTCAGTAGCTTTAACTACGATCTCAGACTTGGTGATGCCCGAAGTTGCAACTGCGCCTTCGGCTTTGGTTAAGTCGTAACGCATAGTACCGGAAACGGTTTGTGCTTGAGCAGCACCAAAAGATGCCGCCAAAGCGGCAATTAAAACGAGTTTTTTCATTGATTTGTTTTCCTTATGAACAAGCAGAATTTCTGCTTCAGTTTTACTTATCAGTGTTTATACTATAACAAACAAAAGCACACAAAAACTGGCGTTTTTGCGCAAAATGGCAAAATTTATGCACGAATATGTTGCAAAATAGTGTTTACCAGTAGCTGTCGCCCCACTGGTTTAATTAACACATCATCCATACCACTTGCAAGTGCTTCTTTACGCATAAATTCAGACCCATTGCCAGTTACTGCCACAATAGGCAACCGATTCAGCTGATCCACTGATTTAGCACGGATCAGGCGTGTGGTCTCCAAACCATCTACCATGGGCATTTGAATATCCATCAACACTATATCAATGCTACCGTGAAGTGTATCTAACTGTTTAAGTGCATCATAACCATTAGATGACTGGAACACTTCTGCCCCCGCGTCTTCTAGCATTGTAACAAGTGCAATACGATTGGTTGTCATATCGTCCACAACCATAATGCTTAATCCGTCTAAGGGCTTTTCGTCCTTAAACGTGTCACTGTCAAATTCTTTTTCAAACGGTACAACAATAGTAAAACTAAATGTAGACCCTACACCCAGTTCGCTTGTTACAACAATTTCACTGTTCATTGCTTGCACCAAGCGGCGTGAAATTGCAAGGCCCAAGCCAGTGCCCCCATATTTTCTTGTGTGTCCCGAATCCGCTTGAGTAAATGGCGTAAACAGCTTTTTCAGCATTTGTTCGCCCATACCAATTCCAGTGTCAACAACTGTAAATTTAATTGTGGCCTTTGATCGATTGTCTGAGGGTTGCAATTCAATGGAAACAGTAACCCTACCAGTTTCAGTAAACTTTACAGCATTGTTTGTTAAGTTAACCAATACTTGTAGCAATCGCGAATCATCAACTATTATGTTTCTATCCACCAATGCTGGATCTAAATTCATTAATACAATTACATTTTCGTTTGTTTGACTGTTGCTTATAATAGCATTTAGATTGTCAACTAGTGAAGGCAAACTGGTTACAACTGGATCAAGATCCAGTTGTCTTGCTTCCATTTTGCTGTAATCTAAAATGTCATTAACAATACGCAATAGTAGTTGACCTGAATCTTTAGCAACTTCCACACAATATTTGGCTTTATCATTTAAGTCATATCGCGATAGCACTTCTAACATGCCAAGCACACCGTTTAGTGGTGTTCGCACTTCATGGCTTACAACAGATAAAAATTCTTGCTTGGCTTGTGCACTTGCCTTTACTTCTTCAAGCAGTTGATGATCAGCAGTCATGTCCAACAGTTGCACAAACAAGTGTGGGCTGTTGCTAATGCTAATACGGCTAAAAATCATACGCACATCCACATGATCTGCATGTGTCATTGGGCCCACATATTCAAACACTTGATCTTCACCTGTAGTCATTACAGTTTTTGCAATGGCATCGCAACCAGTTTTTGTCCACCAGTTGGATGTAAACACATTTGTGTTTTCCAGTTGAGCCACGGTGGCGCCTGCTATTCTATAAAGCGCACGATTTGCCCAAACAAGATTGCCCCGCTGATCAAATATAGATTTACCATATACTGCACGATCCATTATTTTTCTTAGGTCTTGCAGTTCTGTTTCTTGTCGCTGTTTAACCAGCCTCGACAGTTGAAACAACACAAAAAATCCTGTTACAACACCAAACAGGCAGGCAAATATAATCAATGATTCAGTGCGAGCAGGCCAATTAATTGGCATTGGTTTGCTGCGAAACATTTTAACTTCCAACACCAAATAGTCCGGCGCGGCAGATGAGTTGCCGCCAGTGGAAATCAAGTCCGAAAACGCAAACCGGCCATCAACTGCCCTTGGAATCAGCGTCCAACGATTTATTATAGGAAAAGCAGTTTCTTGATTTACTAACTTGTCAGCATACACTTGCTGTAATTCGCCGGGACTTGATCCTAACAAAATTACTGGATGTATGTCATTTTCATTATCAGCATATGTTTCAAGTGCTGGCAAGTCAGCTATCGCGTTAGGCAGTTTAAGCAAAGATATACCGAGGCCAAGTAGTATACCGTTTTTGTCATAGCGGGGAGTACGATAAATCAAACCGGTACCACCTTGAACCAACTTAAATGGACCTTCCCAAGCACCTTGACGAGTATTAATAATATTTCTTACTGCCGGGCGTTCTGCCAATAAGTTAAGTCCCATTGCAGCTTCGTTGCCTTCTAGTGGAACTATTTGCGTAATAACAGTTCGATGATCTGCCCATTGTGCAACTGAATTGTGTCCTGACAGCCCAACAAGACTGCCAGCACTAGACTGAAAGCTGCTGTTATTTGATAATACTTCAAGCGGTAAGTTGGATGTGCTGATTGCCAGACGCTTGGCTTGGTCCAGTCTATTTGATATAGCTCTAGCAATACGATCACTGGCCGCGTCAGCCTTAGCGTGCCACACTTGCTCTTGTTCTTTGATATAGTCTTTTTGCCAAAACAATCCACCGAGCAAAAACACCGCCGCCCCAATAACACCCGCAACGATGGAGGCACGGTATATGTGTTGTTTAGCAGAGTCAGACAAGTTTCGCATTTTCACTACTGCGGAATTTGCGGTATACTAGACGTGTTCCCAGTTAAAATACTGCTTGTGTTGCTGAGTTCAAATATCCGTTTTCTAGTTTCTGAATCAAGACTATTAACAACGGCCAGCATGTTGAACTTTAATTTGTTTAGATCTTTTTCTTGTGCAGACAGCCTGTCCTGCTGCTCTTTAATGTCATTTTGATAATCAACCAGTTTAGCATAGCGTTTTTCAAACCAAAAAGACAAGCCCACGCTTAATGCCATCAGCAGTAGTGTTACGGCCAACTGACGACTGGTCATTGACCGTATCACCTTAATCACGCCAGCAGTTTTATCAATGTCGATTTCAGGCACAATTATCTCCTCAGTTGCTGCTGCTGTATGTCATCTACAATCATGCCCGTTAATGGACCATTTGGTGTAGGTATAATACAGTATGTGCCAATGGGCTGAAACGGCACATATGCCCAACCCCAGGGAGTCATGCACACATTGCCCTCCCAATAACCAGTATATTGATTGTATCGTACTGCGCTAGCCACACTGATTGAAAAGACCGCTATTGCGGCACCAACAGCCAACCGTGCGATGGTTTTAAACATACTGATATTTATCATAAAAAAGCCCGCCGAAGCGGGCTGGTTGTTACAAAATTTAAATAGATTTTTTTATGATTTAATAAGTAGGTGCGGGTAAATATCAAGCAATTTCTTAACAAACTTTGTTGATGTTAATATGTCAAAATGATGCTTATCTCTTGCAAAATCAACTTGTTCTACTGGGTGTATAAATTCTAATAATTTATTATTTAAAGAATTAAAATCTGCGTGCCAAGACAGTCTTGGGTCTAGTTGGGGGAGTGTTTTATCAATAGTAAAAGCTAATGGTATAATAGATTCTATTGCTACTTTGGTTGTTAATTTATTTCTTGCTTGAGTAAATTTGTGTAAATCATTATTAAAATTAAATTGATTTAAAAATTTGGATTTGTCATCGTCATAATATTTAAACCACATCCTTCTTTCATTGTCGGGCAAACTTTCATCTGGTGATTCGTCACGATGACAATACGACCACATTATAATTATACGGTCCGGATTAATTTCTTTAACTACTTCATTTACTTTTCTTGCTATCCATTCATTGCTAGCACCATCCATACTTACATTAATACATCGACGTTTGCTTTCTTTTTGCAGAATATATGGCCATGTGTGCTCAATCGGCGATCCTAAGCCAACAGTAAAACTGTCTCCAAAGCACCAAATTGACTCTTTTAACTCGTCAATTGAATCTGGCCATTCGGTGTCACGAAATCCGCGTGAATTATATACATAGGATATTTTTTCGGAGTACAGATAATTTGAAAAAAAATCTTTGTCAAGGCAATGAGCTTCGGAGTCTGAACCGCTTGTGTAAGCCTTGGTGTTTGATAGGTAATCTAATTTTAAAAATGGTAGTATGGTATTGTTCATACACGGTTATTTATAGTCTATAAATAACTTTATGAATGTTTTGATACTTACACCCGACAGAGTTGGTTCTACTTTACTGCAAAGAACGTTAACCGTTTACATGCTCAGAAGAGAATTTAATAAACCAGTGATTAATTTGCACGAATTAACCAACGGTCTTAGAAAATATTATAATACCACGTTAAATCAAGAAGTTTTAGGAAAACCGGGAGACTTTTCTAAATGGGGTTATTATCAAACTCTTGATCAGATAACTGATTTGTTAAAAAGTGTTGATCATTATATTACTAGCAGGCTTGCACATTATCATATACTGAATAGAAAAGATACATTAAACGACCAATTAAAATTTTATGAATATTTAAATGAAAATTTCTTTGTTATAAGTTGTAGAAGAGAAAATGTATTTGAACACGGGTTGAGTTGGATTATTCAAAGCGCAAGTAAAAAGTTGAATGTGTATTCTGCTATTGAAAAGGTTGATACATTTTATGATGTTTACAGCAATGGCATAACGGCACCTAAAATAGGATTTGTTAAATATCTTAATCAATATAAAGAATATGTAGAATGGGTTGATAGATATTTTAATGTTCAATCATACTTTCACTATGAACAATCAATCAACAACTTAGAGGAATACATTTTGAGTTTAGATTTTATGAAGCGAGAAAATAACAAATGGGAAAACATGTTTGATATTAGTTTTGATGATTGGAACAAGTGTCATAAAATTTTACCTGACTTAAAATTATACGAAAATGAAAACACTTATAACAAACAGTTAGAAATTCCAAGTAATTTACTATTTTCAAGAAAATCTAGCGAGAAATATCTTTTAGGAGTCAGTACACCTCAATTGTTAAAAAACAGTTCAAGCGAGCAAGAAGCCGATCAGAAGACTGGAAATAGCATTATTGAACATCAAACGGCCAGTGTGCCAGCATTTTTTCCAAACGAAGAAACATATAATTTTATTCAAAATAATATTGTTCCGTATATAAACACAGAAAATCAGTTGTCACAGTTGGTAAAAGACGGATTTTTAATAACAGGCATTCCAATAAAATTGCAAACATTTGCCGAGAAGAAAAAAATTATTAAAAACTACGATGAGTGTTTAATTTGGTTCAATGAATGGGCCGAAGAAACAAAATTCACAAAACCGTTTGTCGAAGACAATGATGTGTTAGCAAAAGAGTATACAAACTTTAATGTATCGAACACTCCATTATTAAAATAATTCAAAAGAAAACCCGCCGAAGCGGGCATCTGGTTGTTTATTTTACAAGGTAAGTCCTACCCCGGGTCTGGCTCAAAGTGCCAGTACAGCGGCCTTGCTACGGCTGTAGAACTTGATGTTCTTGCCGCTAACAGTTACGCTACCATTTGTAGATGCGTTTGCATTTACTAGTTTTATGCGATTAACGTTCGTCATCTAACGTGCTGTCCAGTTCAATACTCTTTACTCAATCGATCGCTATGTCAGGCCCATCATAAACACATTGGATTTTGGATTCGAACCTTGTCCTAGTGTTGTCCATCTGCACTTCCCACAGTACTGAACCCTATGTGTTTATGGTGGACCTGCCCGGTACCGCCCCGGGGTCTTGAATCCTTTTCTATCACCTTCATACAGCAATAACTTACATTATATATTTATTTTAGCCAATGATAAGTTTATAGGTTATGCTTTTTCCATTCTGCACGAACCCTGGCTTTAGACTTTGCTGATAATGGAACATAGTCCAAATCTTTTGCCATTGAGTCGCCATTTGTATAGCACCATTCAAAGAACTTGATTGCTTCTTTCGCAGAGCTATCTGGATAAACAATGATGTAAGTTTCAGCAGTTAATTTGTAGTTGCCTTCTTTGAAATTATCAAAATTTGCTTCAACACCGTCTAACTTAGCAACAGTTAAACTATTGGATTTGGTGTAAGCATATTCAACGTATCCAATGGAACCAGGCAATCGCATAACCATTGCAGCAACACCGGCGTTGCCTTTACCTTGTGCAATGTTGTTACCTTCCCATTTAACTGTCTTTCCTGGTTTAGTTGTAAAACCGTGTTTAGCCAGATAGTTTGTAAAAACAGAAGTAGTGCCAGAACTATCAGCACGGGATATCCGAGTAATTGCCAAGTCAGGCAACTTAGAATCAATTTGCTTCCAGTTTGTAACACGACCATCAAAAATATCAGCTATCTGTTTGCTTGTTAAATTTAACTCATTGGTCTTGACACCTGGAATGTTTACTACTGCAACAACACCACCCATGACCATTGGGAACTGGATCTGACCATTCTCATCCAACTCTGCTTGTTTAACTGCTTCGTCACTTGCACCAAACTGTACAATCTTTCCATTAATCTGTTTGATTCCGCCGCCAGAACCAATCGCCTGATAGTTGACTTGCACACCTGTTGCTTTGTTATACTCTGCTGCCCATTTGCTATAAATCGGCGCAGGAAAGGTAGCTCCTGCACCAGTGACTGTAATTGCTTGAGCATTAATTGCAAATGCAGCAAGAAGCATTAATAATTTTTTCATTTGTAATTTCCTTTAATTTACATTTTTATTTAAACTAAGAAAGATTACATTTTTGTTACAAATATTACAATCGTGTTACGAAACCAAAAATTTCTTAATTATTTTTTGGGGGATTTTAATATTGTTCTATCACCTTCATACAGCAATAACTTACATTATATATTTATTCATTATTTTTGTCAATCTCGTGAAAAATTTTTAAGTAAATTGGTGTAACTAAATATTTGTTAACTATCACAATCATTCAATGAAACGTTTTTTTAATTTTAAGCATTTAACAAATGCTCGAGTCTCGTACTTCAGGCATTTTAAATTTGCTATAAGTGAAGCATGGTTTTTGTTACTGATGTGTTTAGCTAGTGTTCTACATGCAATTTTTCCATTTATCTTTGATTTTAAATTATTAGAATTAAGGGTTAATCGATTATTAGTGCTGCAAAAACTTTTACCTAAGCATGAAATTTGGAAAGATCTAAGAAATAAATTAGATGAATGAAATTTATAAAAAGTGGTTACACGAAGGGTGCTATGTTTCCAGTAGTGGAACCACTGGCACTCCAAAAAAAGTATTCCAACCTCCTAAGAAATTGGTGGCCATGTGTGACGTTGCAATCAAACGTCAAAACATAGTACCAACCAGCCGAGTTTTAACTGTTTGCAAAATGGGACATGCCGGTGGTGCGCTGGCACAAACATTACCAGCGGTAAGCATTGGAGCATATGTTAGTATACAACCATTTAATGCATTTACATTTTTAACTGAACTATTAGAAAATAATTACACCCATACACACTTAACACCCGATCACTGCAAAGCTGTTATGCTAACAAAAGGATGGGAAAATGCAAACTTATCCGGTATATGGGTAACATGTGGCAGCGATCCTGTAACTTGGGATATAATCGAATCGTTTGTTAATCGTGGCGCAACATTTATGGCTAATTGGGGCATGAGCGAAATTGGTCCAGTGGCCATTAATTTAATATTTGATAGTGTAGAAAAAGTAAAACATATTAAATCTTTTTGTCCTGATGGCTGTACCATCATGGGCGATACATACTGTTGTGATTATAAAGTTGTCAACGACGTGCTGCATGTCAATGGCGACATATCAGTTTACGATGATTGGTATAATACCAAAGACAAAGTTAAAGTTGTAAATGATATAATGTTTTACAACGGTAGGGCGTTAGACTAGGCTTATTTCGAAGCAAGGTCAATATAATTATCAAACATATCGCCGATAATTTTTGCTCTTTGCTTTATATTTTTGTTGCCCAGCGTAACCATAGTGTAAAGAACACCATCCTTTTCCACTAACATAGCCAAACAACGACCAGCAGCAGTAGTCCACCCAGTTTTGGTTAGAACTATTTCGTTGTGCTTGAACACCCATTGATTGGTATTACGCAATTGAATTTTCACTGGCTTTTTGCGTTTTGGCGGAGTGTATTCAACCAGGTACTGTTGAGTGCTGCTTAGGAACTTGATCAGTGGATACTTGTTTAGCGTTAATAAAAATTCTGTCAACTCGCGCACCGTGCTAACATTTGCACTTAGCAGTCCTGTGCTGTCAGCAATCTTGGTGTTTACCAGTCCCATCTTTTCAACATGCATATTAGCATCGATTAAAAACTGTTCATAACCACCGGGATGTGCGCGGGCCAGCGACTCAGCTGAACGATTGTCGGAACTCATCAGCATAGCTCGTAGTAGTTCATAGCGTTCAACCCGTGCGCCATTGGCAAAACGTCCCGAGCTCCTACCGTTTACTTTGATGGGTTCATATAAATTAACGCCGCTGTTTAAAACAGTATAAGCAGTAAACAGTTTGGTAATGCTGGCTATGCTACGAACATCTTGTGTTTCTTTTTCAAGTTCAAACCGTTGCTCGCGAGCATTGTACAATCCATAACTGTTGTACTCTGCTTCATCAGCAAGGCTGCTCCTTGAAAACAACAATGCCAAAACCGCAAAGGATAGGTATGCGATGCCTTTAATCATGTTAATACTTAGCACAGGGCTAAAAATTGGCGGAAGCGGTGAGATTCGAACTCACGATACCGGTTAAGGTATGACGGGTTAGTAATCCGTTGCCTTCGGCCACTCGGCCACGCTTCCTAAAATTGTCCATTAACTGATCGTAATCTAGCATTACCCAAATCACGAAAACGATCTGCTGCATAACTTGCAGCAAACGCATGGGGTTTAACTGCGGGGGTAAGATTACAAGTTCCTTTTATATATCCAATGGCTTGTGCAATTACACAATTAGAACCATGTGTTTCATCGGGATTGATGTCTAAATGTACTTCAACAAACCTGCCGGCAAACGAGTCACTTAATCGCTGATACATGTCGGACACTTTATAAACTTCGTTCATCAGTCGCAATGCGGGACGACCCACACGATTATCCCAGTCACGCTCCCGCACCACTTCTCCGAATATTTTACAGCCACTATTGCCATTAATGTGCACCACAATGGCTAGAGTGTAATCTGCATACCAACCGTCGAATAGTTTAACACGCTCACTGTCACAACCTAGGTAGATACGGGTTTCGGCGCTTTGGGCTTGAATAAACTCCTTGACCTGCTCTATGTCGATTGTTTGCATGTTAAATTATTTATGGTGCACTTAATTGTATTTGAATAAACAAAATACTTAATTTTATTTTATTTTTTTAATTTTTAAAGCATACGGGTTAACATACACACCCGGAGATGTGATACTTTTTCTAACAGCACTTCTTGGACCAATTTTAGTATCGTCACAAATTGTTACATTATCCATTATTAATACATCTGTAGATATAAAACAAAAATTTCCAATTTTTACATTGCCGCCTACTAAAACAAATCCTGATAAAAAACTACCATTGCCTATAGAAACATTTTCTGCAAATGCACAGCCCCCGTGTATAATACAATCTTTGCCTGTGGTTAGGTTATACCATCCGGACCCTTGATATAAAAAACTCCCGGGTCCAATGGAACAATTGTTATATGTTGTGCCGGGCGCTGTTGAGTTATGTAGATAAGAAAACCTATCATGATTTCTTTCATCTAACAATGACGATACCAACTTACGTTCTACAAAGTCTTTGGTTATAAGATTAATATATTGATAGTCTTGAGAAGAACTGCTTATAAAGTCAGATGGATTAATTCTTGTAATAGATAATGATGGATCCTCATAATGAATGTAATTAGACAAAACTTTAAAAGTGGCAGTTTCGTAACTGATAGCTGCCAGCGGTTTACTATTTTTTATAATCATTGACGTTATTTAACAGACACAACCAGGATACCGTTATTACCACCAAACCCAAAACTACATTTTAAAAAAGTTTTTTTTGATGAATCGTTGAAATTATCAATTGCAGCAGCAAGTTCCACCAAACTGCTGGCGCCAAGTGTATGACCAATTTTTGATTTGTAAGATGTAATTGGAATGTTTGGAAGTATTTTACTGTGTAATTCAAGTTCAACACTATCACCTGCTGGTGTTGCTGTAGCATGTGCATCCCAATAACTAAAATCTTCTTTAGAAATTCCTGACTTAGATATAGTATTTTCAATTAAATCTTCTAACTTTTCAATATCAGATGGATTTGTTGGGTGTGTTGGAATTGTTTCATACCCTAAACTTTCTATTATTGCTTTTGTTTTTAAGTTGTGTTCTTCGGCAAAGTTTGTTGACGATACTATAATTGCTGCTGAACCATCGCCAAGCATTATGCCGCCGACGTTGCTATCCATTGGAGGTGCCCAAGTATCCGCTTTCGAAGTTGCCCCAATGCTGTTAAATATGTGCTTCATAAATTCGATGGAAGCAACTTCGGCTGATATAATTAGTGTTAGGCCCGAGTCGTTTCTTTGTGCTAATTGCAATGCCTTAATGCCCGAGGCACAGGCCGACAAAACACTAAACATATCTATGTTTGAACTTAACTTAGGATATAACCAAGCTAAATCAACTACACCTAAGTATTGCAATGCTTTTGACGGTCGTGATCTGGCGCGACCTTGATTTATATTTTTATGTACTTCATCAACTGCGGTACTATCATTATATGTACCTGCAACAATAATGGTATTAATAAGTGGTAATAAATGATCTGGTAACTCGGACAATGCTTTTTTCAGCAAATCAGAATAAGATAAATTTAATGGTATTACCCAGCCCTGCTCGGTTTTTACAGGGGTTGCATTTTCAGTCACAGCATCTACATGCTTACTGTACAAAATAGACAACTTGGTTGGAATAATCATTTATTGTAAATTATTTATGGTGGGCAAGGAGAGACTCGAACTCTCACTCCGAGGAACTGGCTTCTAAGACCAGCGCGGCTACCAATTACGCCACTTGCCCATTAGTATATTGTAGTTGATTTTTTGTAGTTTGTCAAGTGTATTGGAGCGGGATACCAGAGTTGAACTGGTGACTTGTCCTTGGCAAGGATATATTTTACCCCTAAACTAATCCCGCTTTCGTTTATTTATTGGTGGCTCCTCGACCTGGGCTCGAACCAGGGACCTACGGATTAACAGTCCGGTGCTCTACCAACTGAGCTATCGAGGAATATAATTGGTTCGGTTTGTCTGACACTTAACCAATGAACTCTAGAATTCATTACGCTAAATTTCAAACCCAGGGTATTTAACCCGCGACATCAATACACCGAAAGGTTTTGATGCGTGTCCTTGATAGCATCACTGCTATTTCGTCCTTGTTACGTTGGACTCATCAGAAGGATAACGTTGTTTGGTGCGCCCGGGGAATTCCGACATCCCGACCCAGCGATTATGAGTCGCTTGCTCTGCCCCTGAGCTACAGGCGCATATTATAGAAAAGCTGACCGTCAGCTTATATATAACAAATTTTAAAGAACAGTTGCATCAGTATTTTGCCGTTATAGCAAACCTCTCACTCGTTTGAATGACACAGTCACACTCTGACACAAAAATGCTCTGCGTCCCCCGGCGGTAATTATACTGCATCAACGTAGCCCACAGACAGGACCCACCGCATCACACACAGCCTCCACCCGCTTCCCGACAGGGACCGTTCTCGCATTGCCAGCGCCGGTTAGGTTGGACCGCATCTTTCGACGTAAGACTATTATGTCTTAGAACCACCCGTGGCTATCACACCACTTCAATCCTCCGGGTCAGAGTAGCCGTTGATTAAACGGCACGGTTTTTACTGTCTAAACGTTATTATATAACAAATTTGATTTAATGTCAACCGTTTTTGAAGCTGAGGAACCGATAAATATTGTCATGATTGAAGAATATACCGCATTGATTACCGATCATGGGTTCCCGGTTGTTGCCGCTCTTGCGGGTGGATACTTCATCTTTTTAACCATTAAATTCATTCTTCGTGGTGTTACTGAAAACATACGGGGACTAAAGGCAAACATTCAAGCACTAGAGCGACGTATTACTGTGATGAACAATGATATGAAACGCATAGACATCGCAGTCAGTAGAGTACTAGGCGTAGAAGCTGATTTAGACACTATTTCAAGATCCGAGCCCGACGATCGGAGAAAAGACTAATGTCGCCTTCAGAGTTGGTAGCTCAGTACGGTTTTCCAATAGTAGCAGCAATAGGAATGGCCAGCATAATATATTATATTTGGATATGGGCAACAAACGAAGCCGGCACTATACTAGATGAAACAAACACTACACTGATACGATTAATTGATCGCATACGAGTATTAGACAACGACATGATTCGATTGACTCAGAAAGTAAACGTGGTAACACAACTTAAATCAACGCTGATTGACAAAGAAAATATCAAGTTTATTGATACTGTAAACAAACTATAACAAGGAGTATTATGAATCTAGCATACTTGCCAATAGATATTCCTACTCCTATTCTTAACGAACAGAAAATAATAGATTGGTTTGAATCTCACAAATTAATAGATCAAGATTATTTGGAGTACCGCCAAGGCCAGCATGCCTGGGCTACGGTTTCAACCTGTACACTTCCTAAAGACTGGCGTAGATTTGATAACAAAATGTGGGCTAATCGTAGACAGGAAAGCAACAACAATGGAGTATTATTTCATCCCGGGTTTGAAGATATATTTCCGGAACTAGCAAGTTGTATTAAACAACTGCCTTTTAAACAATTAACAGTTAGTAAAATGTTGTATCAACTAAATGAAATTCCTGCTCACCAAGATGCTCCTGATCATAGAAATCCATCTGAGCCTAGAAGATATACTATATACTTAACTGCACCGGAGTATAATACGTTTTATGTTTCTAAAACTGCTAATAGTGAAAAGATATTAATTAAAGTAGATCCTGAGTATTCGTGTTTTGTTTTTAATAATACTGATTGCTGGCACGGTGCATTAAAAAATGATCGGCCTAAAATTATCTTAACTACCGCAGGTATTTTAGACAATGAAAAACACGAAGCATTATTGGAAAGAAGTCTAAAAAAGTTTAAAAATCAAGCAATATACTTATGAAGTACCATTATTATTACAACAATATTCCAGGACAAGGACTATGTAGAAATAATCTCATCTACACAAGTTTATTGATACTGTAAACAAACTATAATTTACTTAACCCTATCTCTGCCAGATCAACAGTGGCATAAATGTCAAATACTTGATGCATCCGCATGAGTTCAAATAGTGCTTGAACCGGGCGAGACATACCAGCGAGTGCCAGCTGCTGCCTATAATCAATACTTGAGCGCAGTAAACTGATCAGCGAGCCTAAGCCACTGCTGTCAATAAACTTGACCTGTTCCATGTCCAATACCACATGCTGTATGCTGCCATCTCCTGCCAAGTGATTTAATACCTTTTGTTTGAACTCACTGGCGTTTACAACAGTTAGTTCGCTGACTGTGAGGGTAATGACGGTGACTGTACCTTGTTTTTTTACATTAAACATAATTATATAACACTGATGTCGCTGCTGTTAAAAGTTATATTTTGCCGCAACATAAAAGGTCCTGCCTAATTGAGCATAACCCGATGGTTGCTCATATTTTTTATCAGTAATGTTATTTATTTTAAAACTTACTGTTAATTTTTCGTTAAACCACGATTCTTCAATGAAGAAATTATAAGTTGCTACACTATCGGCTTGAAAACGTGCAAATGTTGTACCATTTAGGTCATACATTTGTCCCATATAATTTGCTGACAGTCCAACTTTGAGATTGGGTTTTGCATGCCAAACAGCATGTGCATTACTAGACCACTGTGGGCGTCTTAGCTTTTGCATACCTAAACTATCAATGCTGTTATTATATGTTGTATTGGTCTTTATCTCAAATTGATTAAAGCGTTTTTTAAGTGCAACCTCAACACCTTGGCTGCTCGATACACCTGAGTCATTTTGATATGTAGCAGTAAATGTGCTTGAGTCATACACATATGCAACGGCATCTTTGGTCTTAATATAAAAGAATGTAATATCAAACCAATCTTGTTTGTAACCAACTTCGTATGAAACGCTGCGCTCTGGATTAAGATTCGGGTTACCACTAAAACCAAAATTATCTACACCGTATAGTTCATAAAATGTGGGCAAGCGAAAACCATTTGCTACTGATGCTTTAAAGCCATGATAGTAGCCACCAATTCGGCCAGTTAAATAACGATTATATTTTGTATTGGTATCGGCCCTGGCAGATATGTTTATTAACTGGTCTTTGTTAAACTTATATACGCTATTTGCAAATAGTGCATTATTTGTACGGCTTGAGTCTACAGTAGAAACATACCCACCACTGGTGGTATCAATTTTTCCTGCTGTGTTTGAAAATTCATAACCAGTTGTAGTTTCGAATTTGTTAGACATTGACCAAAGTTGTGTAACTAAAACAGTATTGTTTACGCTATTAAACTTATCAATGCTGCCTTGATTATTATATTTTCTATCATGCATGCTGCGATTGTAAATTATTTTAGTACGATCATTGCTTGCACTTGCTTGAAAATTGCGCCAGCGCCAGTTGGCTGTATAGTTGTCAACATCTGCATTGCTGCTGTCTAAATTTGTAATGTTGTAATTTTGAATATAGCCTGTGTAATAAGTCCAATCATTGGAAAACGTTTTTTGCTGTAATGCAAAGTTGTTAAAAGAATATGGATCGCGCTCACTACCACTGGCATGTACGCTAATGTTATCAGACTTTTCGTGTTCACCTTCAAAGCTGACAATGGTGTCTTGCAAACGATGCCCTAATTTAACTTTCTTGTTAAATGTTTTGTTGCTGCCATAACTGGCCAAAACATAATTATTGGCAGTTACTGATGTGGTCATGTCAATAACACCGGCAACAGCATTTGCACCATACAAACTGCCAGCAGGCCCTTTAATAACGCTCACACGATCAAGTCCAACTGATGAATGTTGGCTGATATCGTCGGCCCCGCTCACAGTACTTTCATCTCTAATAGAAATGCCATTTAGTGTTAGTAGTGTATGATTCGAGTCTGTTCCTCGCAAAAACAAACTGCTACTTTGCTTGGTAGTACCATTTTGCATGATGTTCATGCTAGTTGAATTAGACGTAGATTCTTGTATGGTTCGGAATGGATCTAAATAAACAGTATTCCAGGTATAGGTACTACTAGCTTGCTCTGTAGGTGTTCTTGCTAAAACAATAGTAACACGATATGGTTCTAAATCAACATTGGTTACATGTTGCCCGGCAACATAGACTGTTGTTAAAGATGACAGTTTGCCAACTTTTTTTATTTCATCTGCATGTGTATAAGCAGACAAAAACAAAACAAACAAAATTACTGGAAGTTTTTTTATCATTATAGTACTGTTTAAATAAATTTTATTTCAATGGCGCGACTGGAAGGATTCGAACCCTCGACCCTGGAGGTAGAAGCTCCATGCTCTAATCCAGCTGAGCTACAGCCGCAAACGATTATACTATAAAAGATGCTTTAAGTCAACACGGTCAACTGCCTGTTGGAATGGATTTGATTCGAGCAACCGTAAGTTATGTTCAAAACGGGCACAACTGCTTTGTATAAAATTGTTGACTTTCTCAAAATTACTCAGCAAATCAAGATTGCGTTCTATAGCATAGTAACAACGATCAAAAGGATCCGACATATTTTGGTAACTGTGATCTACAACGTCGTCAAAAACGTCAAACCCCCACTCACGCATAATGTCAGCACAGCGCCAACCACCAACCCATAACGGCAGCGTGCCACTGTATATACTCATTATGGTTTTTTCGGTTATTATAGTTTCCCTTTCAAAAAAAGCCGGCTCGGTGATGATGCTTACGCATGACGGTTCAAAAATTTCTTTTTGAAGAAATCGACGGTAATTTTCCGAGCTTTCAACGTTTTTCTGTTGTAGTCCCCGATCTAACAAATTTTCTTGTCCTAATAAAAAATGTTTTGTGCTGATGTTAACTGGTGTGTTTGTAATCAATGGCGCATACTTTTCTGACAATTGTGCTAATCTGCTAACAGAAACTGTGGGATTTTTCCAGCATAAGGTATAGGTGTAATTGGTCAGTTTAAAATGTTCAATTAATACCAGCAGGAACTCTCGATGTAGCCGCGGCTTATTAATCATGAAATTAAAACATCGACTGCGTTGTGACCAATCAGGTATGATACCTTCGCTAATAAATGTTTGTGTTTCTTTAGCTAAAAATTTTGGATAAAGCACTATATTATAGTTTTTTAGTTCATCATCGTGGCACAGGACATGATCTATTAACAACACATGATTGTGTGGATCACAGGTGCTATTATCTAATAATGCTTTTACATGAAAACAGCGATCGTTTTCATTATAATGATGATCGTTTACAAATATCACTTCGGGCTCGGTTAATACTTCGCCTGAGTAGGCATAACTAGGTCCGTGAATTTTTAACATATTTGATCTAGGATGTGGTTAAATTTATTGGGCCATGCTTGCTCAAATTCGAGTAAAAGACTTCGATTATGTTCAGCAGCACATTTAAATCTGATGTAGTCATTGTCACTATATTCACAATTAACAAAGGATTTCAGTTGTTCAACTATTTGAAGTAATCTTTTACTATGATCTGCTATTTGGTCGTAGTTATGATCAACATAGTCATCTAGTACGTCAAATCCATAACTTTTTAAATATTTAACTGATTGGGGACTACAGTAGAGCAGCCAGGGACGCGGCATTTGTAGTGCTCTAAATATTTTTTCACTAAAAGTAATATGACTGTCACTAGCGTAAGTTTCTAATACCACACTTACTTTTGAGTCAATTATGCAAGATTCTAAGCCTTTATAATTTTCAATATTACTGTAGGGAATTTTTGATCTCATTGTCTGGTGCTCGTAATTGTATTCTTCTAAACCAGATTCAATATACTGCCAATCATAATTGTTTTGCCTCAACAGTATTGTATCTGGATCTGTTATTCCAAGGCGCTGACAATTAAAACTTACTAAGCCGTGCTCTAACAAATTATTTCTAACTAACTCGTAAAACATTTGTGAACGATTGCCATCGGCACGATTCATAAAACAATTATAAGCATAGCTAGGAATTTTTTCAACATACACTGGATTATAATGATTGATGTGCCAGTATTCGGGCACAACTGATAACAATTTTCCTTTGATTGGTTTTAGTGGTATGTTGTCAGTTATGACTATATCATTTGTCCATGCCGCAGGATCATGCATAAACACGCTATCGATTAGGCACCACGATACATCTGTACGATCTTTAAGAACTTGGTTAAGACATTGATTAATTGCATTTTCTCTATCTTGAAAACACCATGACTGCTCGTGTATAATCTGTTTTGGGTTAAACATTGGAAATTGTTAATAGTTTTTTCTAGTTGAATGCTGCCAAATAAGTACTTATATGGAATACTGGAACAATCCTATAAAAAAATATAAGTGGCCTTGCGCCGAAGATCCTGTTGTTGAAAGTTTTCATAATGGGCAACATTGTTTGTTTTATAACCCTGCAATTCCAATAGCAGAAATAAAATATAATACACCATTGATACAATATATTAAATGGGCCAACGATGCTGTACACAATATTGGGATTGATAACACCTCAGATCAAACTCAACTTAGCAAGATTTTAAAAATAAATCTTTTAGTTGAACATATACAAGCTCATGGTATAGTTAAACCAATATTAGTGTACTACACCGGATCTAAATTTGTAACATTGACCGGTGATGGTAAACTCCGAGCACTCGAATGTTTGCCAAACTTAACTACCACTGTCCCGGTGTTTATAACTACTGCAACTTGTTATAAAGATCGACTAGAAGAGTCTACAGGCATGATGCCTATTAGAACATTTAATGAATTTGCCGGTGTATTTGACGCAAAAATTGGCCAACAATTTTTATTTACGCTAACCGATTCTAATGCCCCATATGGAATGTATTGGTATGAATATGCCAGCCCGCTAACCGCTAATGTAACGCCCGATGTTGATGATTCAATCAAGATGCTTAAATCTTATTTTAGCAAACACCTTAACACTCAACTATCCGTTGATTGGTTTACCACTCCGATTGATTGGTCTCAATATCAATAACTTTCTAAAAATTTTTCTATATCACCATACAGTTGCGCTGCCACTGCTTCTCGACTCCCAAACATGTAGACTTTAACTGGCACATGTTTTACTACTTCTATGTAGTAAGGCATTTGTAGTTTGCGATCAAGTGTTAAAATAATGCGTGTAAGAATAACTCGTTTATTAGTAATGGGTTTGACTTCTATTCCATAGTGCGCTAAATTTAGCACACGACTTAATACATAAAAGCCATGGTCAGTTAATCGCATGCCGCCGTTTTTGCGTATGTTTATCCACCAGGTTTTTAGGGCCAAATCAACAGACTCTTTAAACTCTTCCGGCAGCTCTTCAACCAGCCGTTCAGTAAGTTTCAGTTTGTCGCGCACTAGTTTTGGGGCGTGACTGTTTCGCCTTGTGTTAATAGTACCACACTAAACTTGTCAGTTTTAAACTGTGCGTTTAGTTTCTTGGCAAGATTGTGTGCATGGCCAGGATTAGAAAAGCTGACCTTTTTATACTTGGGCCCAGGCTGTTGAACCAGCATGTTGCTGGTTTTGAGATTGATTGGTGTATTGTCAAAAAATACTGCCCAAACGCCTGCTGACGACAGCACCTGCTCAGTCTTGTAAGTGGTCTTATTTGTCAGTTCAAGTAGAACCTTAGGTTTGGGTCTTGACATCATTAAACTCCAACATTTATTTATCAGAAATGTATGTAGTTTTTAAAATGATCCGCCTTCAACTTCAACTGTTATCGTATCATTTTGTTGTGCGGCCACTGCTACTTCACGTAAATTGTTTAATGTTAACAATAACTTAGTGATGTCAGCATGCAGGTCTTTGGCGTCCTTCATTGGCATGGTAAAGTCTTTGGCAGCCCGCGCTTCGAAGCCTTGCACCCGCTCGATAAACTTTTGTATGTGTATGCTCATTTTTTAACAAAGGATGTTAGATCAGGAGGTGTCCATCCCAATGGTTTAAGAACCTTCCCATCATCACGCTTCCGTACCTTTCCAGTTTGCTTGTCAATTTTGGCAAAGTTAGAACGCATAACTTCCTTCCAAGCACCTTCGGCATCGCTGCCCATTGAGTGAATAGCACCAATGGTAACAACTAAGATATCAATTAGCGCATCCAACTGCTCAACACGATCATTGGTATCAACGGCTTGTTGTAGTTCACCAACTTCTTCGGCAATAAGTTTTAGGTACAAATCAAATTGATCTTGATTGCTACGATCTACTGATTGATCGCAGGCTTGCATAAATTTCTCTTGATCACGAAATGGATTCATACTGTTACTTCTTCTTTTGTGTGGAATGGGCCTTGGTAGGGATAGCGTTGTAGTGCAATCAGTTTAGGATCTTGTATTACCCGCCACTTTCGCCCACGTTTGATTGAATACCACCCAGCAGCAAACCAGGACTTGCTTTTTTTAGTTTTGGTGTATAAGGGCAAGCGATGCACCACATCCCAAACTGGATTGTAACAGCGGCCTGCTGCGGAAAATCCATGCACCGTGCCAACTTCGGGCTTGACACGTGGAGGATTTTTTTCAAACGTAATATTTGATTCTCGTGCTGCAAGTTTAATAGTTTTAAACTGCTTGACTTGATCATGAATACGAACTTGATAACCACCGTTTAGTGCTTCAATGTTGCCAACTTTTTGATCTTCTTCTTGTAATATCCAGTATTGTTTATCAGCTACTACTTTAGCTACTAACATCTAATACTCCTTTGTAAGTTTCGTTTAACCAACGACCAAAACTTTCCGCGTTGTCGCCGCATCTGTTAAGATCGTATTTGCCACAGAACTGCATAAATCTCACACCCACTTGACCAATGTCCTTTCGCGACACCTGTTCAATGATAGCCAAGTCCACCGCATCTTTGACTGCCTGCGGTTGACAAGTAAGATCAATCAACTCACGATTGCGCTCATAATCGTCTAGCACACGATGTTCTTCACCATTGTGATCAGTCCATCGTTGTAGCATCATATTGTTCCAGTTATAGCCACGAGCTTTACGGTCCTCAAATGCTTCTTGTAATCCCACTTTGTTTTTGGTGCCCTTGGTGCGAACACCGGGATAAGCGGAAAAAATGTTATCGCTAGTATCACCGCGCATGCATTTTTCAAACAGGAGCCACGCAGGATCGGGAATTTTTTTAGGTTCCTTAGTTTTCTTATCAATCACAGGATTGCCTTTAGCATCAAAAATGCCTTCTGTGGTAATAAGTTCATCGGTAATACCATTATACTGCTTTACATTGGGCGCAACCAACTGAACAAAGTCAGTGTCGCTGCTGATAATAATGTGCTCGTCTTGGGGGTGTAAATCAATCCAACGTGCAATGATGTCATCGCCCTCGGCTGTGGGGCAACGAAGCACACTACAGTTGGTTCGTTCTGACAAGTATTTAGTCAAATTATCATACGTTTCCCAGAACATTTTGTCTTCTTCTGCTTCTGCTTCAGTAAGAGCGGCGCGAGCTACAGCACGGTTGGCTTTGTAGGGTTTGTAATAGTCCTTGCGCCAACTACGCCCTTCTAGAGCAAAAACCACGTGATCTGCTTCAAAACGGCGCACAACTTTATTGGCGCTCATTAGTGTAGTGTGTAATGCTACACCAACTTTCTCCCAAGGATCTGAAGCGCGAAAAGCCGTGTGCCGAGCACGGAAGAACATGTTGGCAGTATCAATTAGAACGTATTTCATAGTCTAATTATAGCAGAAATACCAATATAAGTCAATTGATGATTTGATTAGCAATAATGTATTTTAACATGTGGCGATTCCAAAATGCATGCCCGTCCTTACCAAAATGCCACGATTCGGGCAAGACTGTTTGGATACCCGCGGCCCGTATCCGAGCGTTGTATGTGCCTTCGGACTCATAAGGATCCATATAACTGACTCCCCAATCCTTCCGATCACCAGCGGCTATACTGCTAAAGTCATTGTTGCCATTGAAGAAAATGTGCTTGATTCCTTGCTCTTTTAATTCGGTGTGCAACTGCCAAATTTCTTCATGTGCCGCTTGTGTTTTTGCCCGCCAATCAGAGTCGACCACAAACTCTTTGTAGCGTTGTTGAGCCGACTCGGGCACATCATCAGTGCCGCTGGCGCCCACTTGATGGTAAACACCATCAATCAACCACTCTTCGCGTTCCCAAGTTGACCACTGAATAACTACCAGCAGTTCGCTGAAGTTTTTTATCTTTTTCAAAAACTCTCGTGTGGTGCGCATAATGCGAGCGTTGCTGCTGCCACTTTCAGCACCACAGTGAAAACTGGCCCGCATTGCTTCGCTTAGCCGCCGCCCCCAACTTACTGCTAGATTTTCTGGATGCGGATAACGCCCTTGGTAAAATAGCGCAGGATCATCCATTGCAAACGCATGTGGATTGACTGCTTCAGCAGCCGCGGTATGGCTATCCCCGTTTACATACAGTATCATTAGGAAACTTCCGTCCTACCATCGCCAATGTCGCGACTCTTAACTACACGATTGGGATTGTTAGCCATTTCCTGTTCCCATGTTTCCATAACCACATGGCGGCAAACATTTTGGAACCAACGATCCACAATGTCTGAATCCTTATCATCGGGACGCCCTTGGTATCCTGCTCGTACCAAATTGGCAACAAACTTGTCATTCCAATCTAACTCAAATGAACCTTGGTGTAGGTTTTCAGGATCAATGTCCATACTTAAAATAGCTACCCATGGCTCGCCACGCTCGGTAGCCAACTCTTTTTCGCTTTTTTGTGGTGCCTTAGGCTTTTCAACCTTAGGCTCTTTAATTTCAGGCTTCTTTTTAAATCGATCAAAAAATCCCATTTGTTTTCCTTTATGCAAGACTTGTGTATAAGTGTTGTTGCAAGTTTAGTTTAAGACCGTGCTCAATGCAATACTGTCCAACATACTCGTGATTGCGTTGATTTGCTTCGAGATTTAATAAACCTGGTTCCCAGAAGCTGATAACTTCGTCCACTGTACTACGCTCTGTCATGGTAATCTGTCCCTTCTCTGCTCGCAATAGTTTAATCTTTTGCGGAAAACTATTATAAACATTCATTGGACTTACATAGATATCTCGACCTGTTTGTTCCTTCCACTCAAGTGCCCAATCTGGCACTTCGGCGTATGGACTGCCTTCAGTTGCTTCCATAACAAATTTTAAGCAATTGGCACGTTCAAGAATTGTTTTGCTGGGAGCATAATATCTAACTGCCTTGCCTTCCTTCTCCATACACTTTGGAGAGCATACTAGCGTTACGCCTAGTGGCACATCAGTAGATAAAATGCCATTGCTTTCAACCTGAACTGCTTTAAACTTGGGCAGTTGCTGCCGCATGAACTCGCTGATGTTGTCTTGTAACAGCGGCTCACCACCTGTCATCACTAATACAATGTTGGGAAAATCAACCAATCGTGTGTTTATATCTGCAACAGGTACAGCCCACAGTGGCACTAGTTTGCCTTTACTGGTCCAGAAGCTGGTGATAGTGTCATACATTTTGCGTTCAATGTCCGCAAACGTCATCCAGTCACCGTCGTCAAAGAAAGTGTCACAAAATGAGCAATCTAAATTACATTTAGCCAGTCGAATGAATAGCGCAGGTTGACCAGCGAAAGGCCCCTCACCTTGTAGGGTGAAGAACATACTGGTTACAAAAAGTTTTTCAGGTTCTGTATCCTTGAAGAACTTCTTCCCTATGATTTCATTAGTACCAAACATATTATTCCTTGCTAAATCTTCCTAAGATTACCCCACTGTTTTGTCTATAACCTTCGTTGTGCAAATGGCGATAACCTTGCAGCAACAAAAATGGAACAGCAGCAGAACACTTCCCGATAAACACACCTTCATTTGGATGATACCAAGTATCATCGCAAACAATAATACTATTTTCTGTCATCCTACGCATGAGTAAAATTGCTTGTAGCAAATGTGTTTGTTGACTACTTAGATTAGTCATTTCAATGTTCATTAAATCTCTGTAGCGTTGTTTCACATCTGCTACAAATGACTCTTCGGCACCACCAAGCCAATAATCCCAATCAAAGTTATCAAGATATGCCAGCGATATTTTAACATTGGGATCTAAGTGTTCTAAAAACTGTTCTCCACGAGCATGCACTAATTTTACATGATCTGGTAGTCGGTTGTCAACCTTCAAGTTATCGGCTGCGCGATTGATTTGATCTGCGTCAACATCCACACCATAAAAATCTACGCCACGCTCTAAACATAAATCAGCAAAAAATCGAGTGCTGCCCTCACCGCGATCTACTCCAATTTCAACCCAACTGCCATTGTCAATAGCGTCAATAAACTTTGTTATGTTACGATAGTAAGTACCCATTATTTTTTCTGTCCTTTAAGAATATTCCATGCATTGGTTTTTTCCAATAACTGTTTTTCTAATTTTCTATATTGGTCACCCAACTGCTTTAGCTCATCCCACTCTTGCTCTAATTCTGGATTTGGGTTGAGTAAGGCCAATCGAGATTCGATATTTTCAATGGCTTTCAGCAAACTTTTGTCCCCGACTGTAATATCACAACCATCCTTGAGTGTAATACCTTCATCCCCAAATTGTACTGCTTGTTCGGAATAATCATTCCATGTAACACTCCCAGATGCATATTCGGTGTTGATAGAATAAGTTGTGCTGTCGTCCAAATTAATAGTTAATGTATCAAGTGTGTCAGTCATATAGTTACCTTTCTTGCCTTTACCAACAAGTGCCAACCTAAGTACTCTCTCACCGCTTCTCGCATGGCTCCGGGCATAGCTTCAAACCAAGGCTCAAGTTCATAGCGTCCTTGCTTGTACGCTTCTACATTATACATGAAACAGTGGTCCTGACGCAACCGCTCAATAGAAAAGCGATTCCCTAGCAAGTCGGCGATATCATCTTTGGTGTAGCTTTTAGCATATGGGCAACCAGCTTGCGCTTCATATTGGTCAAGCCCTTTGTTGATCATTGCTTGTTTCCAACTATTTTTAGCATAAACCATAAAACGGAATTCTCCATTGGGTTTAAGAATATTGTACACATTGTCAAGTATACGATCAATGGCTGGGAAATGATGTATTACCCCATAGCTGTAAACCAAGTCAACAGGAGGTATTTGATTGTAAGTGTTCCAATCGCTGGCGTCACCTGAATAAAAATTACCTGCTAGCCCCTCAACTTCGAAACGCTGTTGCGCCAGTTTAACACTGGCTTCGCTGTAGTCAATAGCATAATAGTCAGCACCATGGCGGGCAAATTCAGCAGCGTCGGATCCAATACCAGGACCGATTTCTAATACCTGCTGCCCTTGCCACAAGTGAAATCCTGCAAATTCTGGAATGTGGGGCTCCACAAGAAACCGGCGAGCCGACACTTCTTGGAAAAATTCGAGACTGCCAACGGCGTTTCCGCTGTGGCGAATATTACAAGGCTGATTGTTCCAGTATTGTTTGATGCGTTCTTCTAAACTTAGCGTCATTTTTGTTTTGCCCAATCAGGTTTCCACTGAGACATTTGATTGTTTATATCATTGACTTTTAACTTTTCCCAAGGGTCCTGTTTACCTGTAAACACTCCTTGAAAAAAATCAGTGTTTAAACCACGAGACTTCATGTATGAAGCCAATCGGTGTAAATCCGCTATGCGTTTTCTATACCAGTTTGCATGATGGAAGTCCCGTGGATCTTCGGGATTGCCCTCTAGCATCGGCCGTGTTTCAAATATGCTGTCTTTGTTATTGCCAGTTAAATCATATCTATCATGCGTCACATGTACATTTATACGTTCCCATATATCCATTACATAAGCCTGTTGGCTGATCCAAGCATCGCTGATTTGGTGGGGACTTAGATAGCCAAATAACTCAAGCCACTCGCGGGGCACAATGGGAAAAATGCTGTAAGGATGATCGCGATGTGTGTGAAAAGCTAATATTTTAAATTCACCAGTATGGTTGGCTATTACAGTATCCCAACCCGGCGTTTCCATTACAGCATCGTCATTCCAAAATACCAACCAATCAGCGTCGGCGCTTTTTGCTAGGCTGTTTACATACTCGTTTAGTCGAATATAGCCCAGTGGTTCAAATATACGAGCTTGATAATTTACACCAAGCTCGTCTAACTTAGGCTGTAGTGTTTGCTTAAAATAGTCAATGGTTTCTGTATCGTCGCGATCGAACCCAATTAGCACTTGAAACGAATCAACATTGTCGGCTGTGTTTACAACACTTAGTATACTGCGCTCAAGTGCGGCTGTTCTGCCTCTAGTGGGCAACAGTAATGCTATGTTGTATTCACTCATTTGTTTTACTGCACAATAACGATCAGTTTCGACTGAAAATACTTTTTATCAAAGCAAGAAAAAAGTTTGTTTTCTTTTTAGATTTATGGGGGCATTCAAACCAGCGGCAGCCATCTTTGTTGAACTTAGACAGCATTACTCCGCAGGTGGTACATCTTATCTTGACCTTCTTATTATTTCCAAAAACATTGTAAACTTCGTCGTAATCCATAATTACTTTTTTGTAAACCAGTCACCGAAGTAGTGTTTAATAAAAACTAAAATAACAATCCATTTAAGTAAGTTGAGGGCTTCACTAAATATTGAGCCGAACCAATAACGCTGTTCGGTTACAAATCCTAGCCCCAAAAACACTATAACTCCAAACGTGATTGCAAAATATTTTAATCCACTTTTAAAGTGCTTTTTAATAAATTTACCAACTTCGCTAACGCTTTTCTTTAAATCCATAATTTACTCCAACAAGTTCTCATTCCATTCTCGGTGCCCTTCCCTCCATGCCATATTACTTTGTGTTTCACGGACTTCTACACGATAGCACCACAAGCGTTCTGCTTCGCCTGGCCCCCACATTTCAGGAATGTAAACACCATTGACATAACGATATAGCATATCGCTTAGTCCTTCGCAGCCCAGTTTAGGCAGCACTACAACCTTGGCCATTTTCTTTTCTTGTAGGAGTTTGTATGTGGCCATTTCCGGATCATCTTGTGCAACAATCAGTGTATGGTCAAACTGATCTTCTAGTATCTTCTTTAGTTCTTTAAGTCCGCCGTAGTCAGCAGCCCAGTTCCTTACATCCAAATCATCTGTACCAAAATAAAACTTCATGCTAAACGAATAGCCATGAATTAAATTACAATGACTATCCGCACGCCACTGACGATAAGCGCAGGGAAAAGCATCGTGATATTCTTTTGTCGATGTATACTTGTACACCCGGGGTTGATTTGCCATGTTTTCTCCTATGTTAAATTATAGCATAGGCAGCAGAATTTGTATACCGGGATGATGCTCTAAGACCGGTGCAATACTTTATTTATTTGCGATAGTTGCCCTTGCCGGGAATTGTGTTTCGCACACCCCCAACCGGATCCTCAACATCACCATTTCGGCGAGGGATTAGATGCACATGCGGCCAATTGACCGTTTGTCCTGCTGGAGTTCCATAATTCATACCAATGTTAAACCCATCGCATTCGCCCGATTCAACCATACGCTGGCCTTCTGTGAAAGCATTGTCAATTGCTTCCAGTAATATGTGTTTCATGTTAAACTTGGGCACAAACAACAAGTGTCCCGGTGTACATGGATACTTGTCTAAGTATACTGCCACACGATAGTTTTCCCGCACCAAATCGGTCCATGGTGCGGTACTTTCTTCGATTGATTCAGGTATGTCTTTGAATATATGCGTTTCCATTTTACAATGCCAACTTATACAACAGCCCAATTTGACCAGTGCCGTCTTGCCCGTATGTTGCTGAAAAGTTCAGGGAGTGATTCCGTTTTACATAATCATAACTAGCACCCACAAAGGCCAAATTTGAGTTACGAATTTTGCTGTTTACATTTGAGTAGTGCATAACACCGCCGGCATCCACACTGGTTGGAACAGTTAATGCTACAGATCCGCTTACAACTGCTGGGCGAATACCTCCGTACAAATTGATGTTTTGATCCCTCCAACCAGCCATTGCGTAAACACTACGAACAGGTGTTACACGAGTAACCATACCATAGTTGTATTGCCCAACAGTATTCATAACGCCTGCTTGTGCCCAACTACCAGTACGTTCGGGACTGTACATTACATTAAACTCGGCAGTAGTAGAACCGGTGCTTTGCCCCCACATGCCCGAGAAGTTGATCCAGGGATTGCGATCTGTTTGCGTAACAGTCACTTGGTACTGTACAGGTTGATAGTTAGGATCAAATGCTTGACTGCTTACACCAACACTGATGTTAGCACCCGAGCCGCTAACGGACAAGCCATTGTTGGTCATTACAGATCCTGCAAAGCGGCTGCTCCAACTTTGTCCCGGTGTGTGTTTCAAATAGTGTAGCGGCTGCGACGAGGACGCAACAGCCGGAGATAAATCAACTATAAAATCTCTTTGGAAACTGTCCACAGCCGACACCGATGACAACACAGAGGATACTGTAGCATCTACACCGCCTGAAACGCTCAAAGAGCCACTAAGTGGAGCAGTAGTACCTGTGCGACCAGTTACGCTGATACCCAAATCTCCCACTGGTTGTGTAGCACGATTTAGATCCAGCAAGCCTTGCCCCATTACGTTGACATTATAGTTGGGTAGATTTTTGTTGGCAGTTTTCAACAGCAACTGAACAATTTGATTGCCCTTCATATAAGGCCACAGTTGGTGTACAATTGCCGCGGCTCCCGAAACTGCTGGTGCCGCAAAACTGGTACCACTGCTGGTCCTATATAAACCATTGTAGTCAACCGTTTCAATGGCCACGCTGGGCGCCATAATGAAAAAGTCGGAAGTGCGATATTGATCCTTACAAACTGAGTCGACTACGACTTTACAAACGTGTCCAGCACCGTTGCCTTCGGGCGTTTTACTTGTAGAGTTCCAGCCACCTGCAATCAACATCTGACCGTTGAGCAACAAATTTCCCCCAGCATCAGTTGCTGTAGCAAATACAGCGGGCGACTGGGTGTATTGTAAGCCTTGATTGCCGGCTGCCACAACCAATACCATTTCTTTGCCCAATACTCCTGCCCAGTCAGTGGGCTTGGCTAGGTTATAGTAGTTGGTTCCGCCATAGTAAACGTGGTTGCTGTAGAAGGTGCCATCGCCCAACCGATACACACTACTCTTATAGTCTGTGCTGTAATTGGTGTTAGAACTTAAATTGGCCACTACAATGTCGGAGTATTGTTGTGCCCACAGGAGCGCCTTGAGAGCAGACGCCATACTTACACTAGAAGTATTACCAATTTTGGCCACAGCCAGATTAGCATCAAATGCTACGCCATACATTCCCTTGCCATCACGTGCGCCGGCAGCAATAGCAGCCACTTGACTACCGTGCCCCACAACGTCTTGAATACCTGTGGTAGTATAATCAACGGTGTATTTGATTTTGCCGGCAAATTCACTGCCATCAATATCGATACCAGTGTCCATAACAAGAATAGTGGATCCTTTACCAGTCCAACCTCGGGCATACGCATAGTTAGCACCAATGGCACTGATGGTTTTGCCTGCCTCCCCTGTTAGATAGTAAGCAGGATCGCGACTGGGCACTGGTGTTGGAGTACCCATGTTTGTATTGTTATAGTAAGTTGATGCATTAAAATTAGCATCTACTGTAGTAGGAGTGTCCGGCGCTGTTGTTGTTTCAGTGGTTGTGGTTGTGGGTCCACTGATAACAGTAGTGGACACAATTTCTTTGGCTGTAAGTTTTCCATCAACGTAAGTGTATTGCCATCTTTGTGATACCACACTACCATCTGCTAATGTCGCAGTTCTAGTAACATAAGAATATCGGATCACTGGTTCTGCAACCACCGGTGCAGGCTCTACCACCGCTACTGGTTCCGGTGCAGGAGCAGGTGTTACAACCGTTGTGCTGTCAATGCTTTTGTCAGTTAGTTTTTCGTCAGTATAGGTATACTTCCATTTTTCTGCAACAACGCTACCATCGGCTTGTGCTACAGTTTTGGTGACAAACGCATATCTAATAACTGGCACAGGAGTTGGCGGCACTACCATCGTGCTACTAACTACGTTACGAGCAGTGATTTTACCGTCTGTGTAGGTAAGGCGTGTTACTGTTTCAATAACACTACCATCAGCTTGCGTCTTGCGATCAGTGACGTTATTGTAAGTAATTACTGGTGCTTTTACGCCTAATACTGTTTCGCTAACAACCGTTTTGGCTCTAAGTTTGTTGTTAACATAAGTGTATTGCCATCGTTGGACCACGGTGGTGCCATCGGCTTGTTTGACTTTTCGTGTTACATATGAGTAACGAGTGACGTCCGCTGCCAACGCAACAGAAACAACTGCCACTAACAATAGCCCTACCAAAAACTTAACAAATCGACTCATAAGAGTTCCCCAAATTGATAATGTACATACATTATAGCAAAATGGTATTTATCGGTCAACCACGGTCCAAATGCTTGATTTTATTGGGAATTCCGTTCCATTTTTCGTAATCGGGCAGCGGATCTTTGCGTTTGGTAATTACTGGCCATTTTTTTGCCAATTCGGCATTGATAGCAATAAACGGACGCTGATCCTCGGGCAAGTCTTCTTCGGCATAAATGGCGTTAACAGGACACTCGGGCACACAAACTGCACAGTCAATGCATTCATCAGGATCAATTGCCAAAAAGTTTGGTCCTTCAACAAAACAATCTACTGGGCATACATCTACGCAATCGGTGTGTTTGCATAGAATGCAATTGTCAGTTACCACATATGTCATATTAATAAACCCCTTTACCACCAGCAGATTGCTGTAGTTTAATGTTGTCAAAGAACTCTTTTTTGGTTGCGGGGTCAGTTTGGAACGCACCCTTTAGTACTGTAGTTTGCGTCAAACTCGAAGTGGCCATTATACCTCTATTGGTGCAACAACCATGTTCAGCACCAATATGAACTGCTACGTTTGATGAGTTGGTAGCACGAGCAATTTCCCGAGCAATGTCGTTGGCTAGTTCTTCTTGTAGCGTACCACGACGAGCACACCATTGTGCAATGCGAGTGTATTTACTCAGTCCAATTAATTTTTCTGCGGCAATGATTCCAATATACGCAACACCAGTCACTGGCTGATGATGGTGACTGCACATGCTGTTCAGTTCACTGCGCACTACTAGCATGCCTTCATAGCGTTCATCAGAATCATTGGGAAAGGCTGTAGCATCCGGGGCAGGATCGTAACGTCCACTCATGATTTCGTTAAAATACATTTTGGCCAGCCGCCGGGCCGTACCTTGGCTGTTGGGATCGTTTTCACGATCAATCAGCAACGCATCTAACACTTGTTCAAATGCTTCTGTTGCTTCGTCAATCAGCAGTTCTTTGTTGTTGTCTGAAACGTAGTCACTGATATTATCACCAGCCCAAAAACGTTTACGGTCTTTTCGCATTTGTTCGCGTATCACTTGCGACAAATTTTTTTCTTCATTCATTTATTATGCTCCGATGTTAAGGCAGAGGATTGCCGTTGTTTATTATACAAGGTATTTAGACAGTTGTCAATCAACTATAGTAATAGTTCGTAAATCAGGATAAGGCACAAATACTGGTGCCGGACGATTTTCTTGAAGTCCTTTTAGGAGGGCCAATCCTTGTTGTGCTTCTTCAATTGTGGGCTTGTAGTGGTAGCCGACATGGAATATTTTTTGCTCAACCCAAGGACTAATAGTCAAATCTCTACCATCATAGCGTTGAGCAAGCAAAGTTTTGTATGCTTCGCTGTCATCTAATAGGATAGCACCACCACGGCCAATGTGCAATGGTTTGGTATTACCAAAACTCAAACATTGTAGTGTGCCCGATCGATACATGTTTTCCTCTAGCCGACGTGCGCTATCCCAAATCCTTGTACCGTGGATCTGATACTCGCCTTTCCAAGTTTGCCGATCCTCGTCGAGATAATCATAAACAATGTCCAATTTGTGCATGGTCATTGGTATGCTCAAATAGGTAAATGGAGTAAATTCACATTCCTGTATGCGATCATATCGCAAGCAAAGTTCAATAGCATGCGTACAGCAGTCAGTCATAACAGCATACGGTGCGCCAGCAAACTCGGCTAACTCTTTTTCAAAACGTAGTATTGTATCAAAGATCATCGATTGTACCATGCCCAAGCATGACTTATTATGTTATTCAAATTGTATTTAGGTTGCCATCCTGCCACTTGAATAAATTTAGAAGCATCAGCAGTGAGAACAGCTGGATCACCATCCCTTGCTTGACCAAACACCACAGGAATACTGTGGCCCACAACTGCTTCTGCACCATCAACTATTTCAAGGTTGCTATGTCCTACTGATGTCCCCAAGTTATAAACACCTGCGGGTATTGTATTTTCTAGTGCCATAACATGTGCGCGAGCAATATCTTCTACATGTACATAATCGCGAACACAAGTTCCATCGGGCGTTTCAAACTTATTTCCGTTGCAAACAAACTGAGTATTATTTTTTACGCTTTCGAGCACACGAGCAATAATGTGTGTGGCACCGCCTTTTTGCCCGTGCCTTGCGCGACTATCTGCACCACAAGCATTAAAGTAGCGAAAAGCCACATAGTCCAAGTTGTAGGCACGGTGATAGCTGGCCAAGGCACGTTCAATTGCGAGTTTAGTTTCACCATAAGGACTAATGGGATCAGCAGGATCCACTTCTTGACAAGGAGTCATCACTGGCCGTCCGTATGTGGCTGCGCTCGAGCTGAATATAAATCGTATGTTCTGTTGCCGGCGACTCCGTATAATGTCCAACATAGCAATGGTTTTAACCACATTGTTGTTGTAATATTCAGCAGGATCGGTCATACTGGGACCAACCAAGCTGGTGCCAGCACAATGAATGACAGCGTCTGGAAAGTCCACCATCAGTGGACCCAGGCCTTCGACGCTGGCAAAGTCAGCCCTAACAAAGCGATCTAATGTAATGGGCAGTTGATGATTTTCACGATCAATGCCGATTACTGTATGTCCCGCATCTTTTAACTGTAGGGCGATTTGGCCGCCGATGTAGCCGCTTACGCCCGTTACAATTACTTTCATCCTTCAATTCTTACCACTTGGTATTTTTCATGGCTCGCATAATCACGATAGCGATTACCCGCGCGATTCCACTGCTCTCCCTGCCCTTCAATAATGTCAATCACACGATCAACAGTACCGTCAGTCCAATCACTGATCAAGCCCATGTTGTGATGTGGTGCCCGTAGGAGATTCTGCATCTTGTGATAAGCATCATCAATGCTCCAAGGAACATACAGTCTATTGGGATCATTGGCAAATGTTTCGGGAAAACTACGATATGCTGGATACAGCACATTACAACCTAGTGTGTCCGCTTCGCTTACTGTGTTTGACACCCAGTCTTGCAGCGCACAGTTAAACAATACTCGAGTATCATTCAGCAGAGCATAGTATTGATTTTTGCTTAGGTTGTCATAAATCTTTAATTTACCTTCGGACTCCAGCTGCCGTGCTCGCGTAACATAATCGGAATTGTTGCTCCGTAACGCACCACCCGAGTAGATGGCAAATTCACATGGTTCACCGGACAGCTCGCCATACATTTCAATCAAGTCCATGAAAAAGCCGGGCTGCTTTTCCTGATCAAATCGTGCAGCAAATCCCACACGTCGCGGACGTTGATCAAATGGTTTAATATTGTCAACGCCACCAATACGCTCCAGCACTTCGGCTTTGCCAAACGCCAGTCCCGAGATATTGTAGATTGGGCAGTCCCAACCAGCAATGCGCATGTGTGCTACCATTTCTTCGTTGGTAGCAAGTACTGCTCCACCTGATGTGCGCACTAGTTCACATACCATCTTTTCATATAAGCCCATCCATTTTGCCATGCCCCAAACATGTACGAAATCATCAGGATCAATGGTCTGAGCAAGACAGCGAACAAAAATCCTAGGACGCATAGCAGCATCAACTTGATCCATAATATAAGGCAAGCTCTCAATGCCGGGCTGAAACATATCTTCAAAGTAGACAACATCTTCACCTGTAACTTCTCCCTTACGCATCATTTGCACCAGATTCATCAGTTGGCTCATACCAAAGTAACTGCGACCGTGTGCATCTAACACTTGGCCCACCGAAATTGACTGCGAGTTGTCAATCACTGTACCAGGAACATAAACTACATCAAGACCACGGCGATCAAACACCCGCCGGTTCCATTCAGTTAGTTGAAGAGTGTAGCGAGCCTCGTATGATTCAAGACCCATGTAGTAGAGTTTTCTCATGGACCCACATTCCGATTCAAACGACGAGCATCTTCCAGCCACATGTCGCGAGCATTTTTGCCCTGAACAAATTTAGTATACTGCTGCCATGCATAACTTTTAAAGTTATACAAGTCGGCTTCGTTGTAGCGATAGCCATAGTCCCGACAAAAGTTCAACAATCGTTCCAGATCCTCTTGGACTGCATAAACTTTGTTGTTAACTTCGAAATTGGGTTTACCCATGATATTTTCCTTTAGATTTTTACATTAAGGTTAGGACGAGAAATTTCATATTTGATCAAGCAGCCATTCTCGCCATCTTCTGCCACTTCGATCCATACAGCCCTTTCGGGGTATCGGTTTGCAATTTGCAGATACAAATCATCTGCAATCATTTCACAACTTTTATAGTTCAGTTCTAGCGTTCCACCAGCATAAAGATTCTCTAGCCAGCGTTTAAACTGAATAAACTCAATGTCGCGATCATTATGGAACACATCAATCCATACGCGAAAGTGAAAGATATGCCTGTGGGGCACACCTAGAAAGGATACATCATACTCGTCGCCTGTAGCCAGTGCGGGATCGCTTGCAGCCGCGGGATATTTGTGTACCCCTTCTTTTCTAAACGTGACCCAAATCTTGCGTTCAGCTTGACTCATTATTCTTGCTGCTGTTTCAGCCAGTGCTTGTTCTCTTGGATTCATAATACTTCATCCTTGGTATATTTAGACCAGTCCGTAAATGCCTTCCGATCCATTAGATCGTGCAAACTATGACACCATACTCCGGGGTTGGTGGCTCGGAAATCTTTGTCGTCAATTTTAATTGTGGCATTATAACCCAACTGCTGTAGGTAAGGCAGTTTAACTGAAATCATAGGAATAAAGTTGGGGTATTCAGCTAATCCGCCTTCGATTAGGCCTTCTACACAACTTGCATCAACATCGAGTGTACACCAATAGCCTTTTTGTAGAAATGGTGTAATCATCTGTTCCCAATGCTGCCAATCAGGCGAGTTAGTTGACAACCTAGGAAAGCTCATATTGGCACCAAAATAAACATGCTCGCGGCCTTGTAGGTGAGCAGCAACGTCATCAACTGGTTGTACGCCAATAACAAATAGAGTTTTTAATCCGTGTGCGGGCGTGTGTTCTACTTCGACGCCGGTAAAGAAGTTTACCGATTCGTCATATCCATCTCTTTTCATAGCATTAGATCGTGTTCGAGTTTATCTAGGTTTTTGCTGTCAAGTTCGTCGTTGTCAGATTGTACTACAGAGTCGGCTTCTTCGTCAACCACTTCAAACAAGTTATTAAACTGAGTTCGGGCATTTTTAGCCTTTTTACCCTTAAAACCTCTAGTGCCCACAATGTCCATCCAATAACGGTCATAACTTTCGATAATGGCTTCGGATTCAGCTCGATCAGGCGTGGCAAAAATGGCTTCTACAATGTCTTCAAAACGAGTGTGATCACCGTTTGCATCCCACATCATTCGCGGCCGGGAGCCGTTATCAAAATCACGATTGGCACGTTGTACCGACTCAATGTGTATCCAAACATTGTGTGCCATTAGTAAAGCATACGAAAAACTATCCCACGATGTTTTGCCTTCTTTACCAATCTTATTAAGATCGCCGGGCTTGTAGTAGCAGATGTCCTTCATTTGCAGTTGGCGGCTTATGGGACTTTCGTCAAAACAATCAACCAAACCATCGGCTACCACTGCGGGCCCAAACGGGCGAGTATCGGTGGCATACTTTTTATCATCCACAATGGGGTTCATACGATAACTCCACTTGCCATCATACGGCAGTACAATTTCGTGATAAACTTGTCCATTGGCTGTGGCTAGGAATGGACTTGCACAATCAAAGGAAATGGTAAAGTTAGGATTAACATACTTTCTAACCGCCCTTTGAATCACAGTGAGTAGCACAGCCCATTCCAACTTAGAGGTGCCTAGGAAGTGCATCCAATCGTGTACGCCGGCTTGTAGTAGATTATCATGGCGTAGTGCTACCAAACGCTTGAGCACTAGATGTACATCGCACATGTTTTGTCCACCCATGGACCAACCATTAAAGTGTGTGTCGGGATACTTGACAGGATCGCAGTACTCTTTCATGATGTCATACCAGCGATCAGCGTCAGCGTGATTGGCACCTTGCAGCACGTTTAGTATTTTCATACCACCATTTTTGACGCCACGGCGGTGTTTCATAAAGTATTCGTTGTTATACTTTGTTGCGTCAACTGCTTCTTGTAGTGTGCTAATACCGCAAGCAGAGCTGGCTTTCTTATCGTGTATAACCCATGTGGGAATATCCAGTGTCATACCATAGTCGGCAACACCGTCCAACCACTTGAGTACAGCTTCACGACGTTTTTGTGCCTTAGGGCAACCGGAGTTGGCTTTCCAGTCGCCTTCCCAAAGTCCCTTGGCAATTTGGAATCCGCCCGAGTCGCCTAGCATTAGTGTGCCGGGCTCACGATTCCGAACCATGTCCTCAGACCAGTCTTGCTTGTTAAGATCAAGATTGGCATGACCACCTGAGTACAAACTCCATTTATATGGGAACAATGCCTGCTGACTGTTAAGCCAGTTTAACCCCTCCATGTCTTGTATACCCGCGGGCATACGAGATGGTTCCACATAAGGACCCCCTACTGGATCACGCTGTTTGCCTATAAAGGTAGCGTAAAATCCACTGATGGCCGGCAAAAAGATGGCGTAATCGTTTTGCTTGGCCGTTAAGTTGTCTTGTGTCACTTGCTTTGTGCGGGGAGGATATAGTTATAAACAGCCAGACCAGAATCAACAGTGATCATTGCGGCGCCGTCGTCGCTGATCTTAACCACTTTGTCGCCAGTAAGGTCCATAATGCCAATAAAAGTTTTAATGGGCCAAGACCAAGCACGTTTAAGTTGGCCTTTAACACCAGGTTGGAATACAAAATTACCAGCGTGTGTGCTGTGATCGCCAAAGAAAAACATTAAATTACCACCGTCAGTTTTGGCTTGGAAGTTTACTTCTTCGGCATTAGCCTGTGCTTGCATTTTTAATCGCATGATGCTGGCTACTGTGGGTTCAAATTCAATGTGCCAGTTAGCACCTTTAAACTTGATTGTTTTTAGTTTTTCATTGACAATTTCACTGGCCATAAAGCGATAGCTGTTTTTAAAATCGCCTGTGGCATTTTCAAAGTTAATACCATCGGGCTCACCAGTGGCGCGCCGTGTGATACTGAGCTTGGCATTTTCGCGATACTCTTGAAGGTTAAGCAAAATTTTCAGTTTGCTTAAATTTGGCATACCAAAGTTGCCAATAAAGTCCGCAATGGGGTTGGCAAATTTGCCCTCTACTACTACAGAACGGTCTTCGGCTAGTCCCGAAATAACTGTTTCTTTATCGTCGCCAGTAATTTTGACCAAATCAATTACACCCAAATCAAGTGTGTGTTCAACCAAGTCCAGTAAATGATCTCTCATGTGTTAATTCTCCTATTGTGTATTGTAAGTGATTTATTTAGATTTAGCAAGTGTTTTAGGAATTATTTTTGCCAATGCTTGCCCGCCTTTTAAGCTGCCAATTGTTCCGGGTTTGACCAATTCCAACCAAGTGACGTTTTGTGTATTGTTCCAAGAAAATTGTGTGCGATAGCCAATTTTTCGAGCTGCTGCCCTAACACGCTTACCGGGTGTGTAAAAGCAGTAGTGCCTCTCAACTAATTCTACAGCATGATAGCGATCGCAATCGTTAAAAGTCATTGCCAGTGTGCCTCCAGGTCTTAATTTTTTATAAATGTTTTCAAGATAGCTTTCCAATACTTCCATAGACACAAATTCAAAAAAGTTAAATGCAAGACACAAGCCCATTTGGTTGTTGGGCAACTCCGATAATAAATCAGTGTCTGTTGGTAATTGGGGATAGATGCGTAATCGATTTTTGTAATCGTCGTTAAATTTAGACAGAGCCGGCTCTAATAGTTCATTACTATAATCAACCAAATAAAGAGGATCAAGTGCTACTAGGTCATCTATAAAAGATTCTGTTGCTGGCCTAATAATCAAGCCAGCACACTTCCAGTCAGCTAGCGATTTTAAGCGATTTTGCAACATTGTCTTGGCTTCGTCGGAAATTGTTAAGCGTCGATCTAGAATCTGCTGATCAACTTTTTTATCTGTTTCTTCACCAAGAGTCTTATAATTGTTTGCAATTACAGCATACCGTGCTGAACTGCTTTCATAGTAGTCTTTTTCCGCAAACTCAATCATAAGATCAAGCTCGCGTATTAGCTCATTTAGTGTAGATCCAAACTGATTAAATGTATCAATAAGATTGTATAAATCTTCTTCAATAGTTTCAGTAAATGTGCGCGGCTGTATGACACTGGTTTTAACGGTATGAACAACATCTGACAATTTGTGCCGTGCCTGATACTGTATGTCCTCAATGTCATACTTTTGTAGTTGATTGCGATATGCAATAAGTTCACTTAATTTCATACATTACCATTCAAATAAAGTTTGGAATGTGTTTTCAGTGTTAGTGGCACTGGTCAAATCCCACTCAAGCACACCTAGCAAATTGTCGATCTTTTGATCAACCACAGTGGCTTCCATAGCACCGTCATCAAATGGCAGTTCCTTAAACCACTCGGGCAGTCGCTGTTCATCTGTGGGATAACCAATACTGGTCCAGCCCAGTGGATTAGCTTTTAGCTTGCACACAATAGTTTTCATACCATCAACAATTTGCATTGAGTAGTTATCGCCATTCATACGCCGTAAATTATTCCAGTTAAGTGCTGCTCTAACGTGCCCGGGCATGTTGGCTTTGCCTAACCGTTCTTCCTCAGCGGCATACTTGGTTAAGTTATTAACACGTTTGGGACTGCCCTTTTCCCAACCTGGGCGATCCATGAACGTATACTTAAATTCGCGTATGCGTTCAACAATCTTGTCCCGCGGATGACCACTCAGAGCCATGTTCAATATTTCTAACAAAAAATCTTGAATCACACGCGGAGTATCACTGCGTTTTAGATCCAAGCCCATGACCTTGGTCTTGCCAATAGCACCGTTAATGTCTAGGCGTTTGCCTTCAAGATCAACAATGTTTACAGCATAACGCTTTTTAGTAATAAACAAGCCACGATCGGCTACCAGTTCGCGACCAGCCCGGATCAACGCCCCCATTTCTCGCGGGCAGTGAAATGCTTGTTCCATAAATCCCGGGAAAGAGCCATTCACTTGTTCAGCAATAGAATCATACAGCGCAATACAAGTTTCTTTGTTCCATTCCATGTTTCCTGCTTCAACTTCTTTTTTCACTGCGTGCCAAGCAGTAAAGTAACAACTGTCAGTGTCGCCATAAATGATAGCGTCGCCCACATGGTCATATACACCAGTGATACACTCATTGATATATGCATCCATGTGCTTGGCAATTGAACGACCTGTTAGCGTAGTTGATTGTCCAATCCGATGATCAAAGAAACGGCATCCAGGATTTAAAATAGCGCCATACAAACTGTTTAGATTAATTTTCTTAACCAATTGACGCTTGTCCCAAAACGCTTCTTCTTTTTTATCCTTTGCATCGCGTTTCTTGGCTTGCATTTCCTTACGCTCCGCATACCAACGCTCCAACAATCCGGGAATGATACCTTTCTTTTCATATGTAAGAATAGTGCCATTGGCCGACAATATCCATGGACGATTCGAATCAAATATAATGGACCAAATTTCCGCAGCCGAGTACACATCCGACTCGCCAGACTGCCAGTCAACGGTGATTTCAGTGCCGCGTTGTTGTTCCATAACAGCAGTATACTCTAAACTGCCAAACAATCCCTCCCACGCCGCTGCAAAACTTTGTCCACTGTTGATTTTATCTTTGATGTATCTATCAGTCATGATAGGACGCAGTTGCCCCACAACTGTTTCGGGTCCCATGTTCATAGCACGAATCGCTGACGGATATAGACTGTTAATGTCCACTGATCCAATCCACTCGCTCATGCCCTTCTTGGGATAAGCCACATATGCACCGGCCGCTTGTGTGTTGTCATCAGTTAGGCGCTGCTGCCGATTGGGCACAACCATGCCCCGCTCGTGTGCTTCGTTAATAATAGCCTGCTCAGTCACAGCCACAGCACCCATGGTGGTCTGTAGCAACACAGTATTAGCATGTGCCAGCGTGTTGGCTAGATCTAGAAACTGTAGTTTTTTGTCTAACTTGTTTAGTAGTGCTGTGTCTTGGCGGTTGTATGCAATAAACGTTTTGAAGTGCTGGTTATACAGTTGATCCAGCGTACCTTCAAACTGTGTCTTACGCTCGCCCAACTCGTATTCAGCAATAGCATCTAGACTATAACTGTGCCGTTCTTCATAAGTGTATTTCCGATACAACTGCATATAGTCCATATGCACACGACCAATCAAGTCATAAGTTTCTTGCTCGGCACCAAAGCGTTCAAACTTCCGTGGCTTGGGAAACTGCCCCCAAAGGCAAAACTTTCGTGTATCGTCCTTGCTGAGTATGCGTGTGATGCGATTGATAGTGTAAGGAATATCATAGCCTTCGGAGTTCCACCCACTAAGCACATCTGCATCGTCGATCAGGTCCAGGAACATTTTGAGCATGTCCGCTTCGTTGTCAAACAAAAATGTGTTATCAAACTCGGCAACCAACTCTTGTGCTGTTTCCATGCTAATGGAACGCGGAGGCACAGCCAGCGTTACCAACTGATCCAGCCAATCCAGGTATACCGAAATCGCTGTTATGGCGTTGAATGGATCTTCGGTGGGCGAAAAGCCGCGAACCTTGTCAAAGTCTACTTCAATGTCGAAAAATGCTGTTTGTAGTACAGGGGAGTCGGCATCTTTATAGTTTTCTTCAAAGCAGCGAAAGATAGGATTGATATCGCTTTCATACAACTGCTTGCTGCTGTGCATTCGAATTTCTTTGCGAAATTCTTTGTTGTTCCGAGTGGAGAATCTGCTGACTGGTGTGCCGTAGATGCTTTGAAACTTACCCCGCGGGTCATCGTAATAAAAAACAAAACTAGCAGGATATTCTTTATAGACACGATGACCATTTACACGCTCTACAACGTGAATGCGATCAGAATCTCTATCAAATAGTGCATCTACATATGACATAACAAAATCCGTTTATGGCCGGCAGCCGTGATACATGCTCGTAGCGTGAGCGACTCGTTGTGAATGCTACTACTTATAGCGTTTTGCCTACAGTGGTCAAAATAGTTTCTAGTAGCTCGTGATCCTGCTGCTCTTTACCAAATTCAGCTTTGTGTGCCAGTTTGATGGCTTTTTTCAGAATAGCTGGTTTGATTTCCAGTTCTTCTGCCACTGCTTTAATAGTATCGCTTAGGCCACCTTGTAATGATTCAATTTCATGCATCACAGTCATGCCTTCGTTAATGATCTGTGTAAGTTTGATTTTTTGGTCGCCGTTGAATGTTTTGGTCATAAAATACTCCAATTAAAAATGTAGTATACACAATAAGACAAGCAAAGTCAACAGTTTTGGTGCAGTATTATCTGAATTTGTTTAATATTTTGTTAGCGGTTTGTTCATTATTGTCCTGGCATTTTTTTCTGAAATCTCCCGACCAGACATAATCGTTGTTGTGTTCAGTACTGTTCCGGGTCATTAACTCAATGTCGTTAGTAGTGTAATTAGCAAGACTTTTTATCAAATTAACTATTCCCTGCATTCGAGTAATATTTCCCGGATCGTTGTCCCAACTTAAATCTAGTTCACCATAATCAAATTCAAATCCCAAATCACGCAGATGTTTATATGATTCAAATTGTCCAACAGGTACAAAAGGAGTTCCAGCAATTAAACATTTATATAACTTTTCTGAAAATGATGGCCCTGGTATAATAACATCACCAAATTCATTAATCATGCGACTGTAATGAAAACTCTCGCCCACAAAGTGCAATGCTGACTCTAAATATGTTGATTGCCAGGGGTTTGAATTTACGTGCTGATTATTATCAATCGCGTTGTTAAACTCATCAATGGCAATTGTTTTTCCCAGCCATTTGGATTGAAATGTACTCATTAATCCGTCGAGTTCGCTGTTGCCGGTTGGCACCCAATGGTGTACATTTTTAAGCTCGACCCAGTCGCTGAGTTTAACCAGCAATTCTTCTCGTTTGATATACTCCATTAACGCAGTAAACACTATTGCTTTAGATTGTGTTATTCGATTGCAGATATTACTGATTTTGTATTTGATTGTGCGTGTCTGTTGATTGGGAAATCTTTGAATAATTCTGTGTATGTGTTCGTGCCAACTATGATATTGATAAAAATAAACATTATCAAGAAATGGAAAATCATAGTCAGATCCATCACACAATACAATAATCGGCTCTGATATTCTAGCTGCCTGACTCATAACCCATTCAGTGTCGAATCTTTCTTGATGAAATAGTAGGACATAGGTTGAATGACCTAAGGGTAGATTAATGGGGTTGTTCGATGAACTAGGTATACACGGCCAAAGTGCAAAGTATGTGTCTTTGGGTAAGTCTTCTAACCAATTTAGTTCGTCGATTTCCAGTGGGAATGTTGGACGACCAAAAAATTGATCAGGCATAATGTATTTCATGCCATTATATAGCTCACTTTGTAGGTCACGGTAGCGATTCGCTTCCTACGCCCAGCAGCCGGGCAACACCACGGTAACTAGTACCGGTCCTAAGGTGTGTTCTTTTACTTGCCGGCTACAGCCAGCGCAGCACCTTTGTTAAAACTGGGACTCCAGGGACTATTAGCCTGCTGTAATCCCTTACTCTTGCTCCATTCATAGCCAGCACGATGTCCCGAACAGTCTTTAGTGCACTCACTGCCCAAAAACTTTAGTTCATTCAGTTCATCTTTAAATCCGCTCAAGTTGCGCTCAACCTGACTGACCCAAGCACTAACATCACTGGAACCAATTTCTTCCACATCGCCTACAAATTCAGCAACACTATCAATGGCGTCACCTACAGCAAAAGGTCCATATTTTTGTAATAAGTCTGCTCGCTGCCTTAAGATGCGGTTTGTAATAGCATTGGCCACAGGATTGTCTTCTTGGCCTTCGTCCACACCTTGCTGTTCATGCATATCGCGAAGCTCTTTATACTTGTCTAGTAAGTCTTTGTGTTTGCCAATCTCAGTTGATTTCAATCCATAGCGAGCAGTTTTAGCGTTGTCTAAATGATATTTGGCTCTCTTATGATCACCACGTTCATGGGCATCGATAGCCTTCTTCATAGTTGTGGCAAACGACGATTCCGCTACACCTTGTAGTTCTTTTTGTGTGGCGCCTGCTTTACGAGCAGCTTCAGCATCTTTAGAATCTTTTGTCTTGCGATATTTTGCTAATAATTCTTTGCGGGTGCCACCTTGACTTGGGGGATTGTAATCTGTGGCACTTGCGGTTTCATCCACACCGTGTTCAGGCTTAACATCCACAACCTTAGCCATACTATGATGCTTTAGGAAACGCTCACGAGCAGAACGAGGACCAGTCATACCCCGAACACGGAACTTTTTAACCTTACCGTCTACTTCAGCAGTGACAATGTAATCGCGAACCATTTGAGCAGCGGCTTGTAGACCACTTGGATCTAATGCTGCTTCATCCATATCGTCACGGAACTCACCGCTGTCGTGCATACGTGCTTCTTCTTCGTCACTATCAGCATAGTCGTTAAAACTTACATCGCTAGAGTGAAAACTATGCTTACCGTGATTGTATAAGTTTACAATAACAAAACGCTTGTCTTGACCAAAATCATCAATAACGCCAGTTGCACCATTGAACTCAACGTTGCCAGTGATAACAACATCATCACCAATGTTTAAGCCTTCTGCGGATTCCGCCACACCTTCTTTTACGCTGTCAATGATTGCTTTAATTTGCTTCAAGTGATTTAATTTACTTGCTAATTGTTTAGCATTAGCATATTGGCTGCCAGATGTTGTGCGCTCATAGTCGCCATATCTTTTTAATTCATTTGCAACTTGTGTAATTTCAGCATCAATGTTAGGATGCTTTGCTGCCCAACCTTGTGCAATGCGCTGGTCTCTTTCGCTACTTTGCGCATCACCTTCACTCATACCCGAGCGTAGTTTCTTGCTAAACTCCTGAGCGCTTTTCTTTTCAGCTTTTTGGAAACGGCGTTCAATGTCTTTTAACCCGCGTCTGTGTTCGCGATCAATTTTCTTATCTTGTGCCGCAAGTTTATCTATAACATCCTGAAAAGGATTGGCATTTTCATTGAAAAGGTCGTTTAAGTTCATTATGCTTCCTCTATGTAGTCAGCACTTTCGTCTTGTTTTTTGCTTCGTGCAAGATACATTTCCAATGCCATTTGTGCTTGGTCTAAATTTTTAAAGCGTGACTTTGTTGCACGACCATTGTGGCGCACTTCAAAGCCACATAGTTCATCGCCGTGTATTTCACAGATACGACCATCTTCTAGCGTGATTGTTTTAACGGGCGACGACTCAGTGTATATAGGCTCTTCTACTGGAGCAGTAGGCATTTGGATCACTGGCTCCTCGTCAGTGGGATTTTCAGCCACAGCAGTAATTTGTTTGGCAATAATGCTACGGTCTTTATTATTTTTTTCTTTGATGTCGCTGTCGCTTTTAGTTTTTTCTTTTAAGTCTGTATCTTTCTTTTCAGTAGCAATACTGTCAAGATATTCAGCAAAAGATTTTTTAACTTTTTCTAGTTTGTCTTCACTGGTGACTGCTTCTTCGATTTTTTCTTCGTCTTCTTCCTCAACGCTTTCATTGGCGCCAACCATGTAGCCTGCGCTGGGTGCTTTTTTATTTGGATCGCCGCCTAGCACTGGACCTTGCTTGGGCATGCTAAACAATGCTGGCATCTGTGGCACAGACTTTTGTTGACTGTTTAGGCCAGACTTAACAGAAGCAGGTGTAATGCTGCCTTCAATTACAGCCAGGCGTTGCATTATAGTGTAAATTTCATCCATGATTATTCCCTAACGTCCTTTAGAAAGCTACGCAATTGCCAAGCATACTTGTTTTGCTGACTCAGTCGTTCAGCAATAAAGTTGGCAATGTCTTGTTTGTTTTCAGCTTCAGCATCAGCAAAACAACTGTTCAATAGGTCTACCATTGTTTGGCTGTCTGCCAGTAGTTCTTGGATCATTAGTTTGGCCCGGGGTATTTTTGTTTGGCCGGGTATTTGTGTCAATTCCTGAAAGCGTTCTAAGCTGCCAGGAGCGTATTCGTCTAAACTTCGTATATACTCAGCCAGTGGATCAATGGCTTCGTACGCATCTTGGTATATCTCTCCAAAAAAATTGTGTAACTGTGCAAAGTCGCTGCCTTCAACGTTCCAGTGAAAGTAGTGAACTTTTAGATAGTAGGAAAACTGGCTGGCCAGTAGTGTTTTTAGTTGATCAGTTAGCACGACGTTTCTTTCCTTTTTTCATATAACTTGGAGTATTTGGAGTTGCATCCGTAGTGTATTTACCAGAAAAGAAGCTGCCGCCGTTTCTACTAACCATGCCCAGCGGAGCAGCTACTGGTGCTATACCACCTGCGCTAGTGGCGCCAGCTGACGCATTTTCGCGAATAAATTCGTGTGCTTTCATTGTGTAATTTTTAAAATATTGTTGGTAATGCGTCCGGGACCGTGGTCAACACGGAGGTTGTTTATGTGCAATGTTGCTACAGTGGGATCAAGCAATTGATAACTGATAACGTATTCCCCAGGTTCTGCTTCAATTTGGAGCATTTCTTCAAGATACTCGTTGGTCCACTTCCATGTGCGTTCAGCAAACAGTTCGTCATCAACATACACACGGTATACAGGCGGTGTGCCCGACCAAGTGCAATCAAGATCACACAGTACACGAACAAATTGTCTCATCCTGTATTTAGCTACAGTTTATTGAACTTGTTTGATAGAACCTATGTGCCAGTCTTGTATATTATATTGGGTTTTTAAGATGTTCCGGGCTACAGTAATGTTTGGAGCCCAAGTTGTTACGTTAACCAAAGAAACATATCGTGGGTTTTCAATACGGATTTTAGCAATCCATTGCTTGGCTGACCCGACAATTTCTTTGGCTTTCATTGTGTATTATTTACCAGATAAATGGTCATAATTCTATGCATTGTGCCCATATACTTGATAGTATCTTAGAATCATTGAATCTGCAAAAAATTTGTGTGATAGTAGTCCGGGATGGCTGCCGTCAGAACCCAGGTCAATATAATGATCATCGTGGTTCTGCCCAAAAATTCCATGTAATGGAATAAAATTCGGCATTCTTTCCATGTCTGACTCAATGCCTTTGATTAGTGTTGCTAAAATAAATTTAACTCCGATTTTATTACAAAAATTTATAACTTGGTAAATCGACGTTATAGATTTGTACTGTGTATGGTCAGACAAAAAGTATTCTTTAGTTATTAACTTTGCAGCCAGACTGCTTGCGTGACTTTTGTTTATATTTGTAAATTTCACCGACATCGACATATCGTCCCAAAATGAAAATCTTTTTGGATTTGTAATCCCCCAAAATAAAATATCATTTTTTTCTAAGTCGGACCGCAAGATCTGATCGGCTGCCCACTCAATTGAACTCCCTGAGCGTGTCAGGAAAGAAACTGGAAGATTTAATTTTTCAGAAATTATATTTCCATAACGTTCGTGTTGTTGAACACCCATTCCGTCACTTATACTACATCCAGCAATCCAAATTTGCGGTTTTTCTGATCTTTTTGTGTCAGCAAGTTCCAGTGAATTCTTGGCTATCCCCTTTGCTTCATATCCATGAACAATTTTTGTTGGGTCCTTTGAGAATACTGTTAGATACGATTCGATCCATTCTTTTTGCTTGCTAGATTGAAAGAGAGATTGATCAGACCATTTTTCAGGAGGAGCATATATTATTCTGTTTGCCTGTCTTAAAACAGATGCAAATTGTACCAAATTGTCAAGGTCGCCAATACTGATATAGTAAGTGCCCGGTGATAGTTCTTTGTAATTTTTGTTGGTAATTAATACTGCATCAAGATCATGTTTTTGTGCTGTTTCTGCCAAATACGGAGTTATATCGCCAACAAAAATTGTAATTTCTTCGGTGGCCATTGAATACTACTTTGTAGATTTAGCGGCGTTCTTTTCCTTTACAGCACCCTCGGGCATGTAGGGAAAACTTACAGGATGTCGAAAACATGCTTTAGGATCGCCTTGCCCCGCTTCGATTAAAAATGCTGTTTCGGCGGGCACTTGTCCCATAGGGCAATAGCATGTGGCAATGCCATTTGGTCCCTTTTCGCAATTCCAGCTAAAACAGTTGCTGGCATTGTAGCCTTGCTTTAGATCGGCGCTGCATTTTTGAACCACAACTTTCATGTCTTTGGGCTTGTGGCTGAAGTTATTGGCTTCTTGTGGATACTCTAGCCGCGGCCAAAATGTGCTCCATACATGTTTGCTGTCAGTGGGCTCGCAACTGCCCTTCATGTTGCCCATGCTGGTGTCAGCAATATTGGGACCGTTTAATATGGGGCAACGGCACACCACTTCAGGATATGAATTGCCAGCTGAGTTAGTAATCATTCGCTGCGTACCATCGGCATTCATTACAGGCTTACAAGTACTGGCTGCACAAAGCGCAAATTCGCCTTGGCAAATGGTCAATCCCGGAGGTGCTTTGGGTTTTGATTGTGCAAATGCTGCACTAGCCAGTACTAAACTGGTTAAAAATATTACTAGTTGTTTCATGTTAATCCGCCTTAATTTGTACGTTACTTATACTCATTGATGTGGTGCTACCACACATTGCACCCCATGAGCATGAACCATTCCACCAGCCCTGGGGTTGCCCGGGACTCCAACCGCCCTGCCAAATACTAGCATGAATCCAATAACCATTGTTCATGCTGGTTTTAAGATCGTTCATGTTAATAGAACCGCTGCCACTATATCCAGACCCAACAGTTGAATCATACACTACCACGCTGTTGCTCCCTTGAGTGTATGTGACTTTATATGTGGGAGTGTCACCATAGGTAAAGTCAGCAGTCATTTGTACTGGTTTGGTAATGTCAATAATGCCGGCTAACTTGTGCGATCCCCCTGATGGATTGTCGCTCATTTTACTAGAATCATAGCAGCTGGTGTTCAATGCTTTGTCAGTATAGCTAAGTTCAAATCGTTGTGGTGCATTTATGCCACCGTTGCCTGTGTGAATTGTAGTTTGAATTACTGCGTTGGCGTTGGATTCAAGCATGTCAATTTCACGGCAATTTTGATCAGTCAAGTTGCCCCCAGCATCACAATAGTCTTTGCCCGAGTTTGAACGGGTGGGATTGGTTGGATTGCTTACCATATAAAAAGTATGATTTACAAAATTACTAGTGGCTCGGCTGAGATCAACAGTGGCTGTAATTTGTGTGATGTTTTTGTATGATTGCTTGCTTACCACTCGTCCCGCGGCACACGAAGACGTGCCAAAAGACACAGCGCCCGGTGTATTCACATCAGGATTGGTGTCGCAACTTTTATAGTCTACTACAAATGTTGGTGTGTATGTGGTTTGTGCTGTGCTTGTTACTGTTGGTTTACATCCGACTAATAATGATAAAAATACCAGTGTTACTAATTGTTTCATGTTACTTCCTTCAATTTTATTTAACAATATAGACGGTCCTTACCACCATTTCATTGCCACACCAAATCCAAATACATTTACACAAGCAAAGTATGCTGTCAGGAGCATGGGCCACGGAATGCCCCGGCGGTAATACGCATACACTCCGGCGATAGAACCAATGAAAAATCCGGGATACACAATACGCATGTCAGGATTGTCAGCAGTTAATGCCAGCGTTAAACTGGCTCCTACAGTTGTTATAAAACTAACCAGCTCGTAGTAAAAGGCAGTGCGATCGATTTTATAGCTTTGGATCCAAAAGGCTATTATTTTTTGTTTCATCGTTTGTTGCGTGTTTTGCCTATAAAATTCTGATCATTACCATTACTGTTATTACTGCCACTGCCGCTATTAGTATTAGATCCGACACCGTTTCCTTGATCTTGTTCTTGTCCATCATCGCTTGCTGCGTGTTTCGCCCATGGACATTCCCCATGTGCCATCTTCATCTACGCCGCCTGCTCGTGCGTCCTGCTGCGACATTTTAGCTGTTTCTGCATTCCGTGCAGCGTCGGCAGCTTGTGATTGCCAGCTACTTTCATCATCAACGTTCCCAGTTTCTTCTTCCTCAATGGGCACACAGTTGTTGACTCGCACGCCACCTTTCATTTTGGTTTTGGGATTGCCAATCTTTTTACCTGACCAGCATTTGGGATCTAGCCGTGTTTTTTCTTCAATTATGATGTCTTGGATTTTCATATGTACCTTTGTTTATGTTCGGCTGGTATAGTCCTTGAAGTTTTCCGCACGATCTTGTAACCCCCGCATACCCGGATTGATCATTCGGGTTACTGCGGCTACGTCATTGTAGTTATCTACATTGGGCTGCACACGATGTTTCCAGTACCACACAGCCACTTGTGCTGCTACTGCTGGATCTTCAACTAATTCTGGTCGTTGTTCAAGTGGTAATCCCAGTGCTTGTCCAGCTACTTTGTAGTTGTGTCGCCCGGTCAATTGTATAAACCCACGACCTTTGTAGCGTTCACCATCACCAGCAAACTTATTGCCTAGTGCCCGTGCTTTCTTTGGTGCGTGTTTAGGATCGTATTTCCGAAAGTCTAACTTACCGCCAATTTCTTTTAGTCGTTTAAAGTCCAGTGTTTCGTGGGCGCATTGTGCCATAAACGCTGCTAGTTCAGTGCCGGCTAGACCAGCACGTTGAGCAACAGATTTTAACACATTTTCAAGTGGACTGTTTGTTATATTTTTTATTTGCGCCGGTGCTTTGGGTTGTGCCTGCTTGGCTGTTTGTGCTTTTTGCACGCCTTGGGCAATGGAACTTTTTGCAACTGGTGCTTGGATTTGTTTTGCTGGTTGCTGTGGTGCAGGAGCAGTTGCTACTGGAGCGGTGCTGCTTGAACTCCATTTATTAAACGCATCTTTTGCAGCCATACCACCAGCGCCACCTGCACCAATAGCGCCAGCAATAGCCAAGTTTCCTAGAGTGTCCTTCCAACCTTCTCCGAGTGGCAATGATTGTTTTAAGAACTGCTCACCTTCACTGGTAACATACCAATATCCGTCATCGTTGATAGCATAACCATTGCTATCTAAACTGTCTAACACGTTGTCATATTCTGCGGTGCGTGACTCATCTTCGATAAAATCCATACCTAATTTTGCTGCTGTATAGATAGCGTGTAATACTAATATCTTGCCGTAACCCTTACCTTTGTATTCGGGATTGACTTCAGCAATGCTGCGTCCACTGTTTGCGTCATATTGATAACCGCCTGCAGGTTTGCCGTTAACTGTCATTTCAGTAGCAAACTTATTACGACCTTTACGAACTGAAATAGCAACTTGCTCTACTGACTCCGCCACACCTTGCTTCTTTGCCCAGTCGTCTGGAGAAACTTTATTTTTTTCAATAAATCGATCGTGTAGTTTGCTCGGTGTTATTTTATGATTTTTGGCCACAGTTTGCATCATGTGATCTATGGCGTCATAACTGTGGGGATCTTTAAGATCTTTTTCTAAATCTTCAACGCTGTCTTCGTTGGCTTTCTTTTTCCCACCTTTCATATTGGCGCACCAGTGATACATTTTGCCTTTTTCGCCTGAGTACTTTTTGGCCTTAGCCCGCAAGTCAGTTACTGAACCAGCGCAACTTGCGCCCGCTGCTTTTACACGACCTGGGCGACTTTTACCTTTTACTTTACCGTCAGCAAAGTTTTCCGCCACACCTTGTTCCCAGATATTTTTACCCGGTTTGTGTTTGTCCCAGAATGCAGCACCGGCATCTGTTTGCTGTCCACTGCGGCGTATTCTATATCCCTTACTCTTAACATAATCATACATTGTGGCGGCAATGCCTTGACCACGGAAGCGTTCATCAACTTCTAAGTCTTGTGGATTGAGAACCATGCCTTGACTGTCATAATCTATTGTAAATAATACATGTCCTAATTCTCTACTACCTGCTGATGCCTTGACAAATACTTCTCCATCATCATCATCTTTTTGAAGTAAAATGTTTATACCGCCGTAGTTTTCTCTGTTCTCTGCCACACCAGCGGTGCTGCCCAGTCCTGGTAGTTTTACACCAATAACATCTTGCACCAAGTCCCAACCCTGTTTGTATTTTTTCGCAGCGATTAAACGTTTGAGTTCGGCTTTTTGCTCAGCCGTGGCCAATGTGAAAAACTTAAAAGTTTCCATTGCGCCTATGTTACGCTTGTAACTCAACTCATTTAATCGCATACGTGTTGCTTTTATTCGTCAATATAGTTTTTAACCAGCAAAACATCAAATCCGCCAGAAACACTGGCATTGGTGTTTAACACTGATAACACTCTCATTATCATGTCAGTTTTTTCCGGGAATCGAATGCCCCCATATATGACATTTTGGAGTCTAAACGTTGTGCCAATAGCCGTTTGATTTAAAATACGCTCTGCTTTCCCAAATTCACGAACCCACCCGGCAACGATAGCTTGATTTGTTTGTGCATCTAACAGCGAAGCACTAAACTCTTTAACATATGCAGTATAACCAGCGGGAACAGTATAAGCAGCAATAGCACTTTGTCCTGCAGCCGCGGGCAGGACCATGAATATATTGGCCGTTGTAGTAGTATGCTGTGCTGTTAAGGTGCCTACATTACTCACCTGACCTGCTGCGGGCGTTTGTACAATGCCTAAACTCATGCGCCAAAATGTCAAAGTAGTTACACCAACACCTGATCCATTCAAAGTTACAACTTCATCTATTGGATTGTAATTAAAATCCAAGCCGTATAATTTTACAGTCAAGCCAGCATCTGTCGCGCCGGCGCTGCTGGTCACAGTCAGCGTTTCGGCAGTGCCTGTTGTGGGGAATCCAGTATAAAAGCCGCCACCGTTCCACACATCTTCGGGACCATCAACGTCAGTGTTGAATCCAACTCGATTAACAATAGTACGGCCTTGATATTTGCCTTCGGCTACAAGATCAATTGCGTCCATGCTGCGCACCACAATAGAGTCAGCGTCAAATGACACCGTGTCATCAAGTCTTGTAGTGGGTATAGCAATTTTGGCACTGGTACTGAGCACGGTTACTACATCAGTAGTGCTGGTGCTCCCGCTGGCGTTTTCAATACGCAAGCGAAAGTATGGACTGATCGAAACAAAGTTGTGAATTTTGCCTGTCAACACTACATTTGAGTCGCTAATTTGTAAGATTCGTATGGGATTGGTTCCGTCAGTACTAAATTCAGCATATGCTGTTACTGCCTGGTTGGTGCTCATTGTCGTTGATATGCTGGCATATGGAACTACATAATCCCAGCCACCTGTCCATGATTGACCTGTTAGTATGTCAGCAGTGGTGCTGTTGTTTGTGCTTACAGTTCCTGTTTGAGTGTATAAAAAGCTCATTATATTATTCTCCATCCGTTATTGTATATCATAGCCAGTGCTCCATTGTTGACTGCCAGCGTTGCACCACCAGCATCGTTGTCTATGGTTCCCACTAGTACTATGTTGTTGACGTTGCAATTGCCGCTTTCGTCTTTAATTGTAATTTGTTTACCGGCCACTGCGCTGGTTGGTAGGGTAACAGTACAGACACCCGCATAGTTTATGCCAACATAGTAGTCATCAGTAGCCAGTGTATAAGAAGATGTAGTCACCGTGGTTGTATTATATACCGGCGCACCAGTGTTGTATATAAGCGTACCACCGGGTGTTACGCCGTCACCAATACGTAGCCGAGGGTCGGCTTCACTGTACCAAATTTTTCCTAAATCTCCTACATACGTGGCTGCATCACCTTTGGTTTTGAAGCTACTCCATATTTTGTAAAAGCTCATTTTAATGCCCTTTATTATCTCATCTCGGGTACTACTTCAATCTCGGCACTTTCTGGTGGAGGATTGTATCGTCCATTTCGAATGGCTGCCAACAACCATTCTTGGGCTTTGCGGTTAGCATCCCCTTGATTGTTGCCAATGCCACTGAGTCTGTGTATTTCTTGGCCGTTGACTTTAATTATCCATTGTCCAGTAAACTCACCGCCTGGTTGCTGTGTGCTTGCTGCGGGTTGTGGCTCTTGTTGCTGTGCTTGAGCAGCACGTTGGCGCTGTAGGTCTACAGTAGAACCAGGTAATGGACCACGGCGTAAACCAATTGAACCACGGGTCATGCCACTATCTCTAACCATTTCGTCTCTATACCTATTACCAATTTCTATAGCCATTTCGTCGTCGGCAGCATAGTATGTGCGATAAACTTGGCCAGTTTCGCGACTAAACATTTCATACTTTACGCTTTGATTAGAACCAGTGGGTGTTATTGACATTGGACGATCACGCCTAAATTCTGAATCGCTGCCACCGGCTGGTTGCCCCAATGTCTGATTATCATCACGTTGAGCTAACCAAACTTGATCTGGATGTTCTTGTCTCCATTGTCTTAACACAATATTGGCATCATCGATGTTAGCCGCCATGAATCGGTAATATACACTGGTTCTATCACTTTCAGGTGTAATAACATAGTTACCGTCAGGGTTACTTGGACGACCATTTACTGTTGGTCCCGACCGTTGCCCAACTGCTTGTGGTTCACCTACTGTTGCTCGAACTGGTTCTTTATTGTACGGTGCAACGGGTTTGGCTTCTAAGTTTGCAGCACTTGCCCAATCTGGATAATTCTCTGGTTGTGTTGCTATTCTAATCGCTTCTTCTTTGGATGACGCAACAACTTTAATGCTGGCCATATAACCTGGGCGGCTAACTTCCCACCAAAACTTTTCATCACCAGTATCGCCCTTTTTAACCTTACGCTCTAGTTGTGCTTGTTTGATAAAACTCTTTAAATCTTCTTTAGGCATTTCACCTGCTACATACTTGGCAAAGTATTCCAATGTGTCTTTGCCCGAGCCATTTGGTGACAGCACTTTGTATAACTTCTTCAAGTATTCTTGACGATACTTTTTAGGATCCATAGCAGCATCAGTAGCCACAACAAAGCGCAGTAGTGTATTTTCTAACTTGTCTACATTTGCCGCATACTCACCCAACCAATCGCCCCCGGGACTGCGGAATTCAATATAGTTGCCCTTTGTATTGATGCTTGTGTATTTCTGTGTTTCGCCAGAGTGAATGATTTTAGTTGCCATCGCTTCTAAATTATCTTTCATTTTCTTTAGCAAAGCAGCCGCATCTTCGGGACGCTGATTTATACGATCGCGCACAATCCTCATAGCACTTTTAGTATATGTATTGGCTGAACGACCAAATTGATCCAGTACATATTCATCGCCTAACAGCAATGCCAGTTTAACATAGTCAAGTTTATCAGTTGACAAGTCGGGTATGCTAACATTCATATGTAAGCCGGTGGAATCGTTTGTGTACGCACCAACTCTGCCTGCCCACTTTACAACTTTTTCCAAGTCATCGAGCATTTCATCTAGTGGTAGCGGAGGACTAATAAACTCAAGACCAGATTCGCCACTATTGTCGGGATCTAAACTGCTGTCAGGTTCAATAACATAGTCTGTGGCGTTCCGCTTGGCACCGTGATAACTTGATGAGTACTGAACTTTGCGACCAATAGCATCCTCAAAATCCGACGCAATCGATCCTATATCTGTTTCGGGTTCAGGGTTGTAATAATGTGGCCAAGCGATATCGTGGCTTCCGGAAATATCACTCATGTTGGGATAAACAGCGTCCAGGAATTCTCGCTCTTCAGTATTGTTAAACGCTTCTTCCCTGTAATCATCATATGCTTCTTGATGAAAACTGTTGGTATTTTCTATTGAATACTCAACAAAGTTCTTCCAGTCTTCTTTAGTCAGTTCATGATCTTCGGGTAATTCTAATACTTCTCTAACATCATCGTCGCTGGCATTTTCTTTAACCCAATCCCAGACACGTTCTTCCTCATCCTCTTCCCAGTTTTCATCTATACGCTCACCTAACCATTCAAAAAATTCATCTTGTAAATTTTCTATTAGGCGATCAACTTCACGGCGGGAGTTGTAGTCATTATCATGAAAGAATTCTCTAATGTCAGCCCAACTACGGCTGCGTTGATCTGAATCATAATCAGGTTCTATGTCGCCGTCACCGTAACTATCTGTATCAACACCCGGAACGATCATTTCAAATTCCATGCCAGCACGAGCGTCAATGTTTCGTGCTAAATCGCGCAAAGAACTAATGCTCATGTTGATTTCAAACAGTGCTTCTTCGGTTAATGATTCATTTACATTATAAGTAGGATCAGTTTTGACTTTCTTCATGCCCGCCGGTTGTGCAGGATCACGAGGATCAATGTCTGTTATATCCAGACCTGTAGCTTCTAAATCTTTAATAAACTTGTGTTCTGTATCTTCGTCGCCGAAACTGATGATAGAACTGGGAGGTCCCTTGCCAAAATCGTGTTTACCAAGGCCCTTTAAGTTGCTGATGTGTTGTCCCAATTTGTACCAGTCGTATACATCGCTTACATCTACACGCAAAGTACCCTTTGGCATAGTGGGTTTGGATTCTGGCCCAGGTGGATGATCAGGACTGTAATCTTCAGCAGTCCGGCCAGGTAGTCGCCCTGTTTCTTTAAACTCCCGCAAAGCATTGGCCAGCCCTTTCATCAACAGTTCAGGATGTCCTTGGCTGTCAGTGTTTAAATTTAATTTGTTGGCTTCTTTACCAGTGGCACCGGGTTTAACATCTTTGGTCAGGGCCATAGACCAGCGCGGATCACGGGCCTGCTTTTTTGTTGGAATGTACCCCGAGCTTTCGTTGGCGTTGGCAGCACGGCGCAGAATGTTTTTAACACCTTGGCGAGCTCCATATTTTAAATCGTCTTTAGAAATTCGACTGAGATGTACAGCAGATTTAACAGCTTCGGCACCTTTATTAAGTGGTTCAGTAGTGGCGCAACCCGGAGTGCCTGCTACGCAAGCAGCAGCAAGAGCAGCACCGGCTATACGGTCTCGAACACCTTCTTCGACACTATCAGCTTCAAAAAATTCCGGATGCTTTTGAGCATAGTCGCGCATGAGTATGCCAGCACGAGCATTGGCTTCATTTTCCCATTTGCTGCCAGTAGCGCCAGCGTCATCAGGAACATCATCCACTTCATGTTGCCGTGCGTGGGTCAGTTCGTGTGCCACTGTGCGCAATATGTCCATAACATGACGATCGGCCAGGCTTACTTCAAGCAAGTTTTCTTCAGCGTTGTATCGTCCAAATGTTTTATTGCGTGCCGACCACTGCGGATCACGTTTAAACTTGACTTGTGGATTGTGTTTAATACCCAACTGTTCAACACAGTAGTTGATAAACGACGATACTATTTCACTGGTTGATGGCCGCGGCTTTTCATTTAAGAATGTTTGTGTTGATGGACTAACGCCGTCCCATGTTGAACCAGCATCTTCGTTCTTAAATCCATACTTGACATAAGGTTTGACCTGTTCACGCTCTTTAAGACTAAGCTCACGATCACGAGCAGCATTGCGAGCATCAACCAATCGCTTGATAGCACCTTGATTGCGAAGCATTTTGAATGACAAATTTTCGGGACCAAACTCGCCATGCTTGTCCAATCCAGTTTGGCGCATGTTTTTGATACGCTGCATCAGCGCAGCCATCTTTTCATAATCACCAGACTCCACAGCACTATCAATGCGTGCCGACAAGTCTTCATATTTGCTACGAGTAGAAATGTCATCTACACCCACATCACGACGCTTGGGTACTTCGATCCATTCGTCATTTAATACGCTATAAATTCCTTGGCTAATGTGCTTTTTGTTAGCGTTTTGTACATACAGTTCCACTTGCGAGCCACCAATGGTGATGTCATGCTGCTCGTTATACTGAAACTTTTTAGCATCAAACAACTCGCGATAAACTTCGCTGGTATCAGCTTGGGGTAAATCCACTACTAAATGTAAGTCAATGTCCGAGTGCGGTGTGTAAGTGTAAGCAGCATTAGATCCGCTGACGGTGATGTCTTTAAGTTCATAACCCGAAACGCCTAGAAATTCGCGAAAGTCGTCGGCTATTTCCAACAGGTGCTTTCGTACATCGGGCTTGAGCTGCTCGTCAGGCGTCCATAAACGAGGATTTAATCGTTGGTTAAATTTAACAGCGTCAGCAAGATTGTAGGAATCTAATTCAAGAATATTCATTGTTTTATATTTAGCGCAAAAGGAAAAGCCACTGTTAAAGTGGCTTTTGGAGTTAAACTGGTTTATTACTTCTTTTTCTTTTTGCTTTCAGCAATAACTTCAGATTTGGCTTCGGGAGGCACCATGCTGGCCACCGCTTCTGCTCGCTTTTTGTCAATTAGCGGAGCAAAGTCGTTCATTAGTGCTTCTTGTGATTCGTGAGCAAATGTGTATGTGCCAGTATGACGTAGCAGAACACGCTTGTCTACCCATATTTTGCCTCCAAGATCGCGCCAGTTTTCGCAGAATGTCCAGTCTTCAGAGTAGTACCGATTTTCCCGCACAGCAGTATCAAAGTAAGTTTTCATGTGCGGATTTAATTCTTCAGGCAGGCCAATGTCGTTAACAAACGGCTTGGTTGCGGGATGAGCATTTAGCTTTTCAAACACATCGCGTTTGATCAACATAAATCCAGTGCCAGTTTTGCTAACTTCTTCCAGTCCATCGGGACCAGTTTCGCCGTCGGGGATGCCGTTAACACACCACTTGATGGGCATGCTTTTCATAGGATACAATCCACCAATAACGTCCACTTGACGGTTGAGTAGCACTAAAATGTGCCAAGGCTCAAAGCCAATGTCAGCGTCAATAAACAATAAGTGTGTGCTGTCTTTGCTGGTTAAAAACTTGGCTACCAGCGTGTTACGAGCACGGCTGATCAAACTTTCATTTGTTAGCGTTTCCATGGTCCAATCAATGCCTAACTGGCGAGCAGTATTGCCCCATTTGATATAACTCATGAAAGTGGATTCAGTTAGCTGCCCCCCGTAGCAGGGCATGCAGATATGAACCTTTGTTGTCTTTAAGTAGTCAATGTTTACTTGAATTTGTCCAGTCACTGGCTTAGAAGGCAGCTCTGTTGTGGGTTTAGCGTCAGCCATAAAATCCTTAATGTTGGTTAGTAATATTTACTAACTTTATCTTCGGTTGTAATTTTTTTCGTCGATGTAATCGGGGCGGATGTGTGTAAAATCCAGGGTAACGGCATTAGCTTCTTGCTCTAATATCAACACACGCTCCATCCAGCCAACTGTTTTTTCTGCGCCGATTGAACGTGCTTCTTTGATGTATTTTTGTGCTTGTTCTACAATGCCTAATTTTTTGTCAAATATATCGCGTATGGCTGGATCAGGTTGGCCATACAAATCAGCAATCACTTGATTCTTGTCATGGTCATTGCCCTTGATATACATTTTGCGTATTTCGCTGGCTGAGTTGGCATCAACTCCATTTACTTTAAAGTTAACAGTAGGTGTAATAATAACATAACCATGTTTGGTCATTGGCTTGATGCTTCGTTTATTTTGTGGTAGCAGTTGTAAGTAACTGGGAGAACCATCTTTTTTAGGAGCAAAACTAAAACGTTCAGCATCTTTTTCGCTAACAGCAAATATCAGTGCTGTTTTGCTTTTTTCTTCGTCAGGTATGTTGGCTGTGATTTCTGCGGCTTGATAAGGATTTTTTACGTTGGCAATATGTCCAGGCGGAACACCTAACTTGGTCATCATAGTAACTTTATCGCTATAATTAAAAGGACTGGTTACGGGTGCTTGTACGTTGCTGGTAGCAATGTATACAGAATTACTTCCAAAGTGCTTGGCTAACCAGTCATAACTGGCTTTGTGTCCTCGATGAAATGGGTGAAAGCGTCCGGGATAAATTACAAGATAATTCATTGTAGCATATTTATGCTTACATAAATTCTAGTAACCATAGGTAAATTGGAGTGGTAAACCGTAAACTAACATAGCCATTGCAGCCCATGTCACCGTAAAACTTATCTTCTATAGTGTCATGACTACCGTTACCATCGTGATAGTACTTTGACAGCTCAACAAAACCGTGCCCTAATTTAATGTCATCAAAAGCCAAATTAGCAATAGTTAGCATAGAGTCACTGGTGATATTACCATCATCATCGACTTGAGTCATGGAAGATGTTTTATTTTTTAACACAAACGTAAATTCGTGCTCGCCTTCGTCATCAGTTATGTCAACACTAATAGACGTAGCTTCTGATACATGGTCGTAATTAACCAGAACTTGATCGTCTAGACGCAGTTCAAATCCTAGCGGTGCTGAGTAGTTGCTGCTGGTTAAATCAAATGTTACTGCTGTGGTTGTCATTAATATACTACTGTTACAGAGTTGATTACGGCAATGTTTTCAAATCCAGTGACGTCAGCTTTGATCCAGGTATAATTGCCATTCAAATTGATAGGATAGCGAAATAGTGTTGAGTCGCTGTCAATTAACGCAACTTCAAACCAGTTGGCAGTTGCAGGATCATAGTCCAGTGTAGCCTTAAACTTCATGGTGCCTGTAAAATCTGTAATTGTTACAAATACAGTTTGTAAGCTGCCCTGTCCGTGATAGTAACCCACGCCTTTAACGGGGTCGCTTTCAAAGTAGGTTGTACTGCCATCGTAGTTGCCGTTGGGTGTTCCCACAACTACATTGTCAAACAATGTTAGTGTAGTTAAGGACATGTTATGCCTTTTCTACTTCAACAATAACACCAGCGCCCACTAGTTCTTGAGCTACAGCCGCTAGATTGGACTCAAGCTCTTCGGAACTGATAGACTCGGGCTGATCATTTTCCCGGATCAATTTGCTGAATTTGATAACAATAACTTCTTCGTATATTTTTGCCATAGTATATTACTTATGCTTTTAATATATCAACTGTCTTTTTTATTAGACCCGGGCGTATTAAATTTAGCATCAGTGCATTAGCGTGATCATTGTAATCTATAAAATAATGCGAATACACCCATTTAAATGATTCAGTCGTCCAGCGGGACAAACACGGACTTAATCTTAAAGAATCGCTGTTGTTTTGGAGGAACCGCACAATTGCTCGTTTTTCTTGATCAGACAATTTAATTTGACTTAGATAGCTACGATACAAATGCCGGGGATTTTTTAGTTTAACAGAATTTCTTGGGCGATCAATGACCACTTGTTTAAAATGTACAAAATTAAATTTTACATCACTGGCAGCAATTTCATCAAACAAAGCATGATTATTTGTGTACAATCGCATGTTTCCAAATTCAACAACTAATTTGAATTTGTGATTAACAGCAGTTAAAACGTCGCATAATTTGTGCAAGTTAGCAACAGTTTCGTCTGTGATGCGAACCGATGATCTTCCTCTAGAAGGCACCCAAGATCCAATGGCGCTGTATTTTTTACGCACGTTCAGAACATGATCAATGTATTTGTGATCCAGACGACGCAAACAAGTAACTTCGTCTATGCCCGCAGTCATGCAGTAGCGATACTGATCATAAAACAAACGATCGCTGCCCACGGCAGTAAATTTAGTTAGCGGGACCATTGAGTAAAATATAGCCTTTGCTGTCCACAACAGGCAGCGGTGCTGCCAGTGGTTTGATTACAAACATAAGTTCATCATTTACCATGGTTGCTAAAATAGAACAATCTTTAACTTGATCAAACAAAATACGCTTGCTGAGGGGCACACGAATCAACTCATCAATTTTCCGGCTTAGGGGACGAGCGCCCATTTTGCTATCATAGCCCTTTTCGGCCAGCATGTTGATCACGCTTTCATCAAACATCAGTTTAATATTTTTATTATACAAACTTTGTTGCAGTTCTCTAGTAAACTTAACAACCACTTTCTTAATAGCCAACTGATCCAGTTTATTAAACTTGCAAATAGCGTCAATGCGATTACGTAGCTCAGGTTTAAAAAACTCTTTCATGGCACGATCTTCTTCGCCAGATTTTTCCAACGACTTACCAAAGCCAATGTTGTTGTTTTCGTTGTCGCGAGCACCGAGGTTAGATGTCATAATAATAATGCAGTTTTTAACATCCACTGTTTTACCACCACTGCTGGTGATTCGTGCTTCATCTAGTATCTGCAACATGATGTTGACCACATCCGGGTGTGCTTTTTCAATTTCATCAAACAGGAGCACACTGAAAGGATTTTTAGTAATGTCACTGATCAGTTTACCACCACCAACATTACCATCATCAAAGCCCACATAACCCGGGGGCGCGCCAATCAAAGCAGAAACACTATGCCGTTCTTGATACTCGCTCATGTCATATTTCAGCAACTCCATGTCAAGATTTTCAGCTAGCAGTTTTGCTAATTCAGTTTTACCTGTGCCAGTGGGACCTAAAAACAAGAAGCTGGCTACGGGCTTCTTAGGATTGCCAATGCCCGAAAAGTTAATATACACACGCTCAAGAACGGTGTCAATAGCTTGATCTTGGCCATACAAGTATTGCTTAACATTGTTTTCAAGTTCAAGGATTTTAACACTACGCTCATTTTGTAAACGATCCAGCGGCACACTGGTAACGCGACTAACTTGTCCCATGATCATGTCACGGGTAATAGTTACATTGCCTTGATCTTTAACCCGCTGCGCTGCACACGCACCATCAAGCAGATCAATTGACTTGTCAGGATTTTTACGATCGTGAATATAACGACGGCTTAGTTCTACTGCTGCTGTCATTGCGTCAGTGTCAATCATTACATTGTGGAATGTTTCCAGTCGTGGGCTAATGCCAATCAGTATTTGCTCAGTGGTGTTGTCATCAGGCTCGCCTACAGTGACTCTATGGAATCGACGCATAAGTGCGCGATCACGTTCAAATGACTCATAGTATTCTTCCCACGTAGTGCTGGCAATTACTTTTAAATTACCACTGGTTATAGCGGGTTTAATCATGTTGGCAAAATCTAAACTGCTTTGCCCCGAAGCACCCGCGCCCATCATTGTATGTGCTTCGTCGATGAATAGGATACAATTCTTTTTGGTTTTTAGTGCGTTGATTACTTCTTCAAACTTTTCTTCAAACTCGCCGCGATATTTACAACCAGCCAGCAAGCTGCCAATCTCCACACCCCAAACTTCAGCACCCTTCAAAAACTCTGGCACACGACCTTCGTGTATTTCTTGTGCTAGTCCATCAATGATAGCAGTTTTGCCCACACCCGGATCACCTACCATTAGCACATTGGCTTTAAACTTTCGAGCCATTACAGTGATTATTTCTTCTAGCTCATCGGTCCGCCCAATCATGGGTTCAAGCATGCCTTCGCGAGCATGCTTGCTTAAATTGATACAATGCTTTTCAAGAGTTTCTTGGGCTTTTTCAACAGAAATTTCAGCATCGTTTGCTTTGGAATTCTTTTGAAAGAATTCAGTGAACTCGGTCTTTCTTACATTGTATTTGAGTAGGAAATAGTGCGAGTGGCTGTTGGTTTCGGCCATTATAGCCAAATATAAATCTAGTATGGTAATTTGCCGCCGACCAGTGAACAATACTGCTGTCAGGGCACGATTAAACACACGCTCAAGACCATTGGTCTTACGGGGAGGATCGTCGCGCTCAGTGACTAAACTAGTCTGCGACATTATGTATTGCGTTAACTCTGATTCCAGTTGATCAACTGGAGTGCCAAACTTTTCTAAAATATTACGAAAGGATTTTTGCTGCACCATGGCCAGCAACACATGCTCCGTTAGTACATAACCATGTTTTAGTGAAACAGCAATAGTAGTTGCATTAGCGACAATTTGTTCAATTTCGGGGCTAGGATTGTTTTGCATTGTTTCTTTCAGTGTTGTTTACAACATTATACCGGTTTTTAAGTTTATATTCAACCGGTGTTTGCTCGTTCCTGCTTTATCATATTTAACAAATCTTCGGATATGTCTGTGGGAATAGACGCTTGAATTTGCACAATAATATCGCCGGTTTCATTTCTTCCGGGAAGACCCTTTCCACGTAATCTCAATCGATCACCGGGCTGTGTTCCTTTGGGTATTAAAATAGTTATTTCTTGGCCCAACAAATCCTTAACCACTGACTCGCCACCGAGTATCAAATCCCAAAGATCAACGGTGTGTTCAGTATGTAGTGTAGAGCCATTACGTTGCCATTTAGGATCATCGCGAACTTTAAAAGTAATAATCAAATCGCCACCGCCGGGCGCCAGTCCTTTATATTGTACGCTGTCGCCATTGTTGATGCCTTTTGGCACTTCAATTTCTATAGTATTTCTGCCACCAAATCCAATAGTGCGTTTTCCACCTGTGGCAACGTCGAGTAAACTGATAGTTAAGTTTACTCTACTGACCACAGTTTGGTGCTGTCTTTTTTGATTGAATCTGGTGCCAAAAACATCAAATATAGTTTCAAAGTCAAAGTGTTGGCTGGACGGATGGGGGTGTTGCCCAAAGTTGCCCCATTGTGGTCGGGGATTGTCGTACTCAGAGCGCCGTTGAGCGTCACTTAGTGTGTCATAAGCAGTTTGTATTTCTTGAAACTTGGCTGTGTCCCCACCTTTGTCGGGATGATGCTGCGAAGCCAACCGACGATAAGCCTTCTTTATTTCGTCAGGAGTGGCACTGGTTTTAACACCAAGTGTTTTATAGTGGTCGGTACTTGTAGCCATAAAAAAGCAGTCAACATAATAATTTATGCTGACTGCGTCAGTGCAAATACTATTTGACTATAGACATGATAGCCGATACACCAGCAATCAGTGCACTTTTGATATTGATATTGTCGGCTTCGTGATTCAACTGATCAGTGTTGATTAAATCTTGCAGTAGTTCATTACGCTCATCAGCAGAAATTTTACCTTGCGAAAATTTTTCTTGCAATTCGAGTGCAATTCGAGCACGCTCTTCAGCCCACGGTGCGCCGCAAGTTAATAAGTTTTTTAGTTCGTCCATATTAATATCTCCATAACACCGAGTTAGCAGCTTTGTCTGCTTGCACTATAATAATCTTTTTCTTGATTTCGCAATAGTCTTGACTGGCTTGTCCTGTTTCTGTGCGCTTGAACCAATCGCCAACAGTTTGACGCAGCGGCTCTACCAAGCGTATAACATCGTTTTGTGAAGAGCCTTTGCTGGCACTATAAAGTAAAAACCATTGTATGTCGCTGTTTAAGCCAGCAGCGTGACCTTTTTGCATTTCCACTGTGGCGCATTGTATGTTGTGTGCACGTTGACGTATGTCAATGATTTTGGCACTTTGGTTGTCATCCCAAAAACTGGGCAACCATTGCTGTATGCTGGCACAGCCTCCTAGTGCAGTTGATGTTATTAAAATCAATAAAAGTTTTTTCATTTTGAGTTTTCCTGTGGTTTAGTTGGCTCGTAGTATTCTTTGTATTTGATAATAATTGTACGCTGCATGGCAATAAAGTTTCGCAGTTCAGCGGTGGTCAGGGACAATTGTTGATATTCATTGTCAGTGAGAGCAAATAATACTAGATCCTGCTTTTTTTCTTCTAGCTTTTTAAATACTTCTTGAGCGTTTTCAGGTGTAATCACTATCCAACGAGTTGCCTTAACTTTTAACGGGTCCAGAGGAGGAATTGCCAATGGAGTTTTCTCTATGGGCTTGGTAATGATTTCAATGGGCTTAGGCGACGATGAATCACGCCAAAATGCACAACCAGACAAGGTACTAATTAGGAGTAGGCTTGTAATTAGGATTGGCCAAGGATGGGCATTCTTTGTTAATTTCAGTAGGTAGTTTAGCATGTTTTTCTCGGTCAGTTAATGGTGCGCCCGACGCTATTTCAAAACACCGTGCAGCATTTTCACTGCCGGCATTTACCAGTTTTTCGACTAAACCTGGTTTGGCCGCTGCTGTTGTGCCAAAGTCGCGTTTGTCGCCATTGGCTTTGGTGTTGAATCGATCATTTAAACCGGCTATATCTTTGCTGTGCGACTTAACAGCGGCAGCTAATTCTTTATTAATTTCATTAATTTTTGTTTGATTTTTTTGTATATCAGCAATGGTTTCTTTTTGCTTGTCAACGCTGTCAGCCAGCTGCTTGGCATTTGCTTGACTGGTAACCAAGTCGGCTCGCAAGCCAGTAACATACCAAATGCCCCCGGCTATAATAGCCACTGTTAACAGCAATGCAACAGCGCGGATGACAGCGGCGTTAATGGGAAACATGGTTATGCCTCAAATACTTCAAGAGCATGTTTATAATGTGCCATACGCTCATCTAGTCCAATGGTGCCACCATTGATGCGCCGTGTTAGTGTAGTAATATCATTGTCATCGGCGTAGCGATTTAACTTGTTGGTTTTCCAAAACCAACAGGCACTGGCTACTGCGCCTTCGGGTGTTTCGAGATAATCCGGAACATCATCTATATTCATTCCTGTGCTGTCAGCAAATGCTTGATAGTTGTTGCGTCCAGTTAGTTGTATAAGTCCCCGTCCACAATAGCGATAGCCGTCGCCTGACGCTTCGTCGCCGTTCCCCATTCGATTAGCATATACACGATTGGCAATGGCTTCTTGTTTGTTGGGCTTGTTGGCATATTCTTCTGCTATGCTGTCATCGGGAAAATATTTGCCAAATACTTTTCTTAAACTGGTAGCACGATAGTTTAGGTTTTCTTTGAGTGCAGTAAATCCGGCACTTTCGTGGGCAGTTTGGGCAAGGAATGCGGCAACACGACCCGGCGTGTTAATTTCGTATTCTGGTAGCACCTTATTCAATGCAGTAGTCCACTCAGAAATGTTGGAATTTCTGGGAATAATCTCCTGCAATTGTTCTTCAGTGATTTGCATTAATATACCTCTTTAAGGTATTTAGTTTGATCTCGCACTACAAATTTTATTAAAATTTGATACCTTAATACCTATAAGTTTCGGCTTTATAAGGACCATTAACATTAACGCTAATATAGTCTGCTTGCTCTTCGGTTAAAGTTGTTAGTACAGCACCAATTTGTTTAAGATGCAATCGTGCTACTTTTTCGTCTAGCTTTTTAGGTAGTAGATACAACTTGCCTTTTTCGTATGCAGTAGGATTAGTAAACAATTCGATTTGTGCAAGAACTTGATTGGTAAAACTGTTACTCATAACAAAACTGGGATGCCCTGTAGCACAACCTAAGTTTACTAAACGTCCTTTTGCTAACAAAATAATACGCTTGCCGTCCGGCCAAATAACATGATCAACTTGAGGTTTAATTTCTTCCCATTGCAAATCTGCTAAGTCAGCAACAGTGATTTCTGTGTCAAAGTGACCAATGTTACACACAATTGCTTGATGTTTCATTGCATCCATATGCTTCCGTGTAATCACATCTTTATTACCTGTAGCTGTTACAAATATATCTGCTTTATCAGCAGCATATTCCATTGTTACAACACGATAACCTTCCATTGCAGCTTGTAGTGCTGTAATAGGATCTATCTCAGTAACCCAAACTTGTGCAGACAGCGCTCTTAGGGCGGCAGCACTACCTTTACCTACATCACCAAATCCACACACAACCGCAGTTTTTCCAGCGATCATAACATCAGTTGCACGTTTAATACCATCTACTAAACTTTCTCTACAACCATATAAGTTGTCAAACTTACTTTTAGTAACAGAGTCATTAACATTAAACGCACGGAACGGAAATGTATTAGCTTCAATACGTTTTAAAATAGCATGTATGCCCGTCGTTGTTTCTTCACTTAATCCAATAATACCGCCAACAAGCTCGGGATGATGATCAATGATATAGCCAGTTAAGTCGTGCCCATCATCAAGAATCATATTAGGAATCCACCCACTGGGCCCAGTTACAGTTTGTTCAATGCACCACCAATATTCTTCTTCTGTTTCACCTTTCCATGCAAACACAGGAATACCCATGTCAGCTATCGCAGCGGCAGCTTGATCTTGCGTAGAGAATATGTTACAACTACTCCAGCGTACACTGGCACCAAGTTCCACTAATGTTTTAATTAATACAGCGGTTTGAATAGTCATGTGCAAACTACCAACAATTCGAGCACCACTTAGTGGTTGTGCGTTTTTGTATTCAGCTTTAATGGCCATAAGACCTGGCATTTCGTTTTCGGCAATGGCTATTTCTTTATGCCCCCATGATGCTAGATCGATGTTGGCAATTTTGTAATCATTCATTTTTATCTTCCTCGGGCAGTTGATCTTGTAGTGGGTTTATTAGTAGTCACTTGAGATTTGCCTTTGCCTTTTTCCTGCTGTATCTTGGCCGCAGTTTCGGGCGTGATTTTATTTTTAAGAGCTTGCGCTGCTTTAATTGCTTCTAAAAAACTCTGTTTCTTTTCGGTCATTTGATTCTCCTTTATTTGTTATTGTTTTTCAACATATTTTCTAATAACAAATTCCAACTATGTTTGCCCATCATACCATAATAGTTTCCGTCTTTGCTATATATTTCAATATCTTTCTGAACATTTTCATTATTTTTTCTGTAGTATTCCCAGTAGTCACCGGTTCCTTGATTCAGTGAATATAGTGCCCGTATCCATTTGTGGATGCTTACATATGTGTTTTTTAATTGTTTGTTATATTGATCAGGATTGTCCCCAACTTCTAAGAAGGTCTTAATACCAAGTTGCGCAGCAAAATTAGCGGTTGCATTTAAAGGCTCAATAAAACCTGCACTTAACCCTACAAATATCACATTGTCTATCCAAGGCTGTTCTGGAATAAGAGTTTCAAACTTGATAATATTTTCATGTTTAATGCCAGTATGATTTTCAAATTGTGTTATGGCATCGTTGTCACTTAAAAATTTAGAAGAAAAAACATAGCCATGGCTCATTCTCGATTTAAGGCTAATACTCCACATCCACCCGCAAGGCATCATTTGTGATTTAGTATACGGAACATATTTAGGAGGACCATTACCAATTACAGCTCTATCGTTAATTAAAAAATCACTAGGGATGTGTTTTATTCCAACTGTGTCTGATAATACACTTTGTTGTCCAGTTGCATCAATATAAAATTCGTTTTTTCTATAATCTTGCTTGTGAAATTTTTGATTAATTTTTGTAAATGTATTAAAGGTGGAGCAATATTCTTCTAATAGATCACAAAATCCTGGAGCATCAATATGGCAAGCATAGCTTGTATCAAATGATGTTTTTAAATTTTGAGTCTCATTTGCAAAATAATACAGCCAGGTATCGCCATTCCATCCGCTGAAAAGTGTTCCGAGCTTTGGATATCCGTTTACACGATTTAAAAATTCTTGATAATCCATATCCATTAAACGAGGAATGTCATTGATAATTGGCACAGTAGATTCGCCAATTTTTCTTACAATTACATCTGGATCTCTATATAAGGTTACTGTTTTTCCTGCTTTTAACAAATAAAGACAACATATCCAAGCAGCAGTGCCGCTGCCTAACACATTAATGTGATTTAAATTATAGTTTTTCATTGGTCGGTTGATTTAATATATTTTGAAACTACTTCTGCCAATACTTCGTGCGTATCATCAAACCACTTGCTCACATGATAGTTGTATTGTGTAAGAGGTTCAAACAATTGATTAGTATCTTCAAATCGGCTGGATTTGATAGTATCCATCCAAATAACATAATCAGGAGCAAATTCTGCACGAGCCTGTGCTGTGGGGCAAATAAAATCTGCCACCACAATACGTCCTGCTTTCACTACGCCATCGGCTAGATACCGCATTCGTTGTGCTTGTCGTATCCGCCCTTCGGGTGTAAAATCCCAGTCATTGTATTCTTTTCGTATTTGATCTGCGTTAAGCCATACTGCACCAATTAATCGCGCAAATGGTTCTGCTAGTGTAGTCTTGCCCGATCCCGGAAGTCCGCAAACGAGAATTTTTCTAATCATTTTTTAGACTTTCTAAAAATCTATCAGTTGCATTAGTTTTTACTCCGGTTATTTGTAAAGTAGCTCGTGGTGTATGACCTGCGTTAGCAGTACTATGCGGAACATTTAACCAATCAAATGTGCTTACATCTCCAGCATGCCAATGACTCCACATGTAATTACCATAGTTCCAAAAATGGCCCATTTGCCAATCAGTTAATTGTATAAAGTATCTGACTACTTTAGTTGGATCTTCGGGCATCCATTTTTCTAACTTGTCTAAGTGTAAATTCCATACTTGTCCGGGATGTTGTACATGAATTCTAGTCATAGGCAATTCTAATGCAAACTGATCAGCAATGTCTTGAAACACACGTGGAACGTCATAGTTTAAATCAGTTACAATATAATCCTTACTCATGCCATATGATTCTAAATCATATTCTTCTTGATCATACTCGTCTGAGGCACGCACTAAAGAATCGTTAGGCTTACCGCGAGTTCTCCAAGAGACAGGTTTGGCATTTGCTATTGCAGCTTCTAATTCATTGGTCCAGATTGGTTTAATATGTCCCAACGTTAAAACTGTATCCCATCTTGTGTCAATAACGGCTGGATCAAAATGATATTTGCTGCGTGCCTTTGTTATTTCCCAATTACTTTTAGACATAGTCTAATCCTCGATTTTTATTTTTTATACTTCTATAAATTATTAATACTGTCACAACTACAGTTGTCATGAACAATGGGCGCACAATCAACTGATCCCATGTATACAGTTGTAAAGTTTGTAAAATATAACCTTCAAGTCTTTCTGCGACCACATAAGTTACCAACAATGCTGGACGGCTAATGTCAAAGTATTTACACGCAATTCCCAACAAGCTAACAATACCAAGCATTGCATAATCTTGCCAACCACCTGTATATTGTGCATTTGCCCAAATAATAACTGCAAGAATTATAGCAGCATATATCCAATATGGTATTTCAAGAATCTTAACAATGTATCGCATAAAGAAAATGCTAACCAGTCCCACAATTAAACTGCCGCCAACAAATCCTCCTGCCAGGCTCCAAATAAAGTTAGTGTCATTTAACAGCGTTGGTGTTCCCAACTCAATGCCAAAATAAATGCACAGAGCCATCATGATAGCAGCAAATGGTGCTGCTGGAATACCAAACAACACAGTGGGCAACATGCTCGAAACCTTTTGTGCAGAATTTGCACCTTCACAGCCTAACAATCCTATAGGATTACCGTTGCCAAATTGTTTATCAGGATGTCGGGCCACAGTAGATCCATAGGCCAAAAAGTCACCAATGGCACCACCAACGCCCGGCAGTAATCCAGTAACAAATCCTATTACACCTCCACGAACCATATCCCATCGATATGTAATACAGTCATTCATGCCTTGGCGAAGTTGTTGCCAATAATTGTCAAACACAGGGGGGCGATTGTGTCTTGTTTTTAATCCCCACAACAGTTCTGGAATTCCAAACAGTCCCGAAATGAGCGCAATCATTTGTACGCCTGCACCCAAGTATTCCCACCCAAATGTAAATCTTGTTGCACCAGTGGCCGGATCTTGCCCAATGACTCCAATGAATAATCCCAGGGCAATTGCCAGTACGCTTTTAAAAGGATTTTTGCTTGCAACAAATCCCACACAGGCTAAACTCATTAACATAAATCCAGCAAACTCGGGCATGCCAAACCAAAGTATAACCTTACCGTATATTGGTAATAATAAAAATGCCAGTGTGCCATAAAACACACCATTGAAGGTACTGTCAAAAATAGCAATGCCCATTGCTCTACCTGCTTCACCGCGTTGCGTCATAGGATAACCATCAATGACGCAAGCAGCAGTAGTGCTTGCTCCGGGTATGCCAGTTAATATGCTGGTGTAACTATCGGCCGCTGCACAAGCAGCGGTGATGCTGGTTAGAAAAACAATACCAGCATAAGGATCGCTAAGAAAATATGGAGCAAGACCAAAAACAGTAATC
>Ga0222714_10000050_pt1 | contig 142700 bp, 159 predicted proteins | sample C33_3DmetaG_FD_165048 | JGI IMG/M metagenome (GOLD analysis project Ga0222714, IMG submission 165048) | Estuarine water microbial communities from San Francisco Bay, California, United States - C33_3D | ecosystem: Environmental > Aquatic > Marine > Unclassified | place: USA: California...
TTGGATATACAGCAAAATCACCTAGGTGGGCTTTAGCTTATAAATTTTCCGCTGAAGAACAAACTACAAAAATATTGGATATTAAATTACAAGTTGGCAGAACTGGAGCAATCACTCCAGTTGCAGTATTAGATCCTGTTAATGTAGGTGGTGCGTTAATTTCTTTTGCAACACTTCACAATCCTGATGAAATTAAAAGAAAAGATCTTAGGATTAACGACTTTGTTATAGTCAAACGTGCTGGTGATGTAATTCCAGAAGTAGTCTCATCAATAAAAGAACGAAGAGACAAATCTCAAAAAGTATGGGAAATGCAAAAAATTTGTCCTTGTGGAGAATTTAAGATTGAATTTGTAAAAGATGAGAAAGTTCCAAGATGTTCTGGTTTTCAAAATTGTAAGATTGCAAAAAAAGAAACCTTAATATTTTTTGCTTCAAAATCCGGTTTAGATATAGATGGCCTTGGTAGAGAAACAGTTGAAGTATTAATATCAAATAATTTAGTACAAAGTTTTGAAGATTTTTATAATCTAACCTTTGAGCAACTTATTGTTCTTCCACAGTGGAAAGATAAAAAAACCAATAATTTATTAGAAGCAATTAGTAAATCTATTTCTTCACATCCGTATGATTTGTTGTCTGCACTAGGAATAAGATATATTGGTAACCAAACTGCAAAATTATTATTAAATTCATTTGGATCTTTAAATGAAGTTTTTAATGCTAGTACAGAAAGAATTGAAGGAATTCATGGATTATCTACTAGTGTCGCTTCTTCTCTAAAAGAGTGGTACGAAAGATCTGAGAATAAATTATTGTTACAGCGTCTTAAGGAAATAGGATTTAACACAGATCAAAAAATTGAAACTACAAAAGGAGTTTTCAATGGAAGAACATTTGTTTTAACTGGTACTTTAGTAAATTATTCAAGACAAGAAGCTACGAGTATTGTTGAAAGCTTTGGAGGGATAGTGACAAGTTCTGTTTCTAAAAACACAAATTTTGTTGTTGCTGGTGAAAAAGCCGGTTCAAAACTAGAAAAAGCAAAAAAACTTGGATTAGAAATTATAGATGAAAATAAGTTTGAAGAATTATTTGAACTTAATAGCTAGTAAATTCCCATTCATATTCCCCAAAGTCAGGTAATCCAACAATTGTATTCCAAGTTATTTTTATTATATGTTTACCAGGCTGCCAAGACTCAAAAGATTTGTTTGAACCTGGTTTCCAAATATACACACCAGTAGCCTCAATAAATTGAATTTCAGATGAAGGAATTATGTAATTGTCAATAACTAATACCAATTCATATCCCACAGGTAAGTCTACTTCTAATGAAACTTGTTGAGGAACTTGATCATTCGGCAGTGGATAGATATTTTCCAAAGGGCTTGGCAAAGAAAATTCTTTATTGTTTTCTTGAAAAAAAGATATACCTATGTAGATTGTAAAAGTTAATAGAATTGTTAAAGAAAGAATAATAAGTATATAAGTGTTCTTTTTCATACATTAAAATATTATCTAGGAAATAAAAGAGTCCAAAATGAAATTAGATATTTTAAAAAATAAAGTTTTAGAGATTGATTCAAAAAATATTTTAGAAACAGATATTCAGACTATTGAAGATACGATAGCTTTGCTTGATAAAGGTGAAATTAGAGTTGCTGAAAAATTAAACGATAGTTGGAAAGTAAATGAATGGATAAGAGATGCAATTATGCTTTATTTTTCAATAAGAAACTTAAAAGAAATTCATGCTGGTGATTTACTTTTTTATGACAAACTTGAACCAAAGAAAAACTATAAAGAATTAAAAATTAGAGTTGTTCCTCCTGGGGCAGTTAGATATGGAGCTTTTTGTGAACCAGGTGTTGTAGTTATGCCAGGTTTTGTAAATATTGGAGCATACGTCGGTAGCGGCACAATGGTTGATACTTGGGCTACAGTAGGCTCTTGTGCGCAAATTGGTAAAAATGTTCATTTGTCAGGTGGAGTAGGGATTGGAGGTGTACTTGAACCGCCAGGTGCTATGCCAGTGGTTATAGAAGATGGAGCATTCATAGGATCAAGATCAATTATCGTAGAGGGAGTTAAAGTTGAGCAAGGAGCTGTTATTGGTGCAAACGTTACACTAACTGCTTCAACTCCAATTATAGATGTTACAGGAAGTGAACCAGTTGAAATTAAAGGTAATGTACCAGAAAATTCAGTAGTAATTCCCGGCTCAAGACCTAAGGAATTTCCAAGTGGAACTTTCAATACTCCTTGCGCGTTGATTATTGGAAAAAGAAAAGAATCTACAGATCAAAAGACTTCACTTAATGATGCTTTAAGAACATTTGGAGTTCAGGTTTGAAAATCGTAGAACAACTTGAACAACTAATCGCAATTGAATCAGTTACAGGAAATGAAAAGAACATACTTGATTACATAGAAAATATTTTAAAATCTAATAATTTTGATGGTGAAATACTCAGAAACAAAGGTGGAATAATTGCTTTACCAAAAAATTCTTCTAAAACTATAGCATTAGTAGGTCATGTTGACACTGTTCCAATTGTCATAGATCAAAAACTTGAATTTGACGATAATGACATCATTCCAGGTAGAGGATCTGTTGACATGAAAGGGGGAATTGCAGTAATTTTAAATTTGCTAAATACTAGCCCTGAACATATAGTTGGTGTATTTTATACAGCCGAAGAGGGTCCATATGAGAACAATGGGTTAACTGATTTGATGCCAATACTTCTTGAAGAGTGTGAATTAAGTTTTTCAATTATTTTAGAACCTACAGATAACGAAATTCAACTTGGCTGTTTAGGAGTTTTAAATGCAAAACTTACTATTGATGGAAAAGCAGGTCATTCAGCTAGGCCATGGGTTGGGGATAATCCTATTTATAAGATGAATAAAATAATTGAAATAGTTAAAGAAAATGAAATCAAAGAATTAATAATTGATGATTTAAATTTTAAACAAGTTATGTCTTTAACAAAGGTTTCGTCCGGAATTGCTAATAATGTTATTCCTGACTCTTTAACTTTAAATTTAAATTTTCGATACTCTCCTGAAATTGATGGAGAATCAGCTACAAAATTAATAAATGAATTGTTTTCACAATATGCAACTGTAGAAATTTCCAACTTTTCAGATGGTGCAATGCCTAATCTTTCTTCGTTAAGAATTAAAAATTTTGTAGAAACAATTAATAAAGTTTCTACTCCAAAACAAGCTTGGACTGATATAGCTAGATTTTATGAAATGAATATTCCTTCAGTCAATTTTGGTCCAGGAGATCCACTTTTAGCACATTCTGCAGATGAGCATCTTAGTAAAATTCAACTATTAGAATCATATGAATTAATTTATAAATATTTAAAGAGTATAAATGAGTAATCAATTTGATATAGATAATGTTTCTAAACTTGCTTCAATTGAACTTGAAGAGACTGAAAAAAATAAGCTAAGTCAAGATTTAAGCATTATTTTGGAACATGTTCAAGCTATCAGCAATTTAGAATTTGATATCTCAGTTGATGAAGTTTTTATCCATCCATTGGAAAAACAATTAAATTTACAGGAAGATGTAGTTGAAGAATTTTTAACGCATGAAGAGGCATTGAGTAATGCTCCAGAATCAAAAGACGGTAAGTTTGTAGTCCCACCTTCTATGGAGTAATTATGAGAATTGAAAATAAGTCAATTAGAGAAATCAATTCATTATTTCAAAAAAAAGAAATTAAACCTTCTGAATTATATAAACAAGTCTTCGAGAACACAGCTCAATCAGAGTCTGTACTACATGCCCACCTAAAATTATTTGAAGAAGATAACTTAAATAAAGTAAAACTTTCTGATGAAAGATATATTAAAAATAAAAGTCTAGGTTTATTAGACGGAATACCAATCGCTATCAAAGATAATATCAATTTAAAAGGTTATGAGACAACTTGTTCTTCTAAAATGCTTTCTAATTACATCTCTCCTTATAGTGCAACAGTTATAAATAAATTAGATGAGCAACAAGTTTTATATACTGGTAAAACAAACCTAGATGAATTTGCGATGGGATCATCAACTGAAAATTCAGCTTATGGTTTGACCAGAAATCCTTGGAATACAGAATGTGTTCCTGGAGGTTCTTCAGGTGGATCAGCCGCATCTGTTGCAGCGCGTTCATCAATAGCTGCTTTAGGAAGTGATACGGGTGGTTCTATTAGACAGCCAGCATCTTTTTGTGGTCTTGTAGGATTTAAACCAACTTATGGAACTGTGTCGAGATTTGGATTAATTGCTTTTGCTTCATCTCTAGATCAAATTGGTCCAATAACAAAATATGTTGATGATACAAGAATTATTTACCATTCAATAAGAGGCTTTGATCCTAAAGATGCAACTTCAGTTTCAGATAAACCTGTAATAATACCAAGTAATAAAACAGCAAAAGTAGGTGTTATAAAAGAATTAATGGAGGAAGGCGTTTCTGAAGATGCCAAAAACGAAGTTGAAAAAATAATAAAATTACTAAAAGCCCAAGGAATAGAAGTAATAGAAGTTTCTTTGCCACTAATTAAATTAGCTATCTCAATATATTATTTAATAGCTCCAGCAGAGTGCTCAGCAAATTTAGCTAGATTTGATGGAGTACGTTATGGCCTAAGGGCTGATGGAAAAACTAGTTATGAAATGATGGAAAGAACTAGAGCTCAAGGATTTGGAAGTGAGGTCAAAAGAAGAATTTTACTGGGTACTTATGCTCTTTCTGCTGGTTACTTCGATGCCTACTACGGTAAAGCTTTATTGGCCAGAAAAAAAATGATTGATGAGTTCAATCAAATATTCAAGCAGGTAGATTATTTAATTTCACCAACAACCCCAACTCAAGCTTTCAAAGCTGGAGAGAAAACTTCAAATCCATTAGAAATGTACATGTCTGATTTATGTACTATACCTGCAAATCTTGCGGGTTTACCTTCAATTAGTATTCCAACAGGTTTATCAAAAGAAAAACTACCTCTTGGTGTGCAAATTATAAGTAAGGCATTAACTGATGATTCACTATTAGATTTTTCAGAGATGATTGAAAAAGAGGTTGCTTTTAAAGAAGAACCTTCAGATTGGATTAAATAAATGCAATATAATCCAACAATAGGAATTGAAACTCATGTTGAGTTAAAAACTAATTCAAAGATGTTTTGTCGTTGTAAAGTTGTCGATACTGAAGAACCTAATGTTAGTCTTTGTCCAACTTGCTTAGGGTTGCCAGGAGCTCTTCCAGTTCCAAATAAAAAAGCAATAGAATTTATTACTTTGTTAGCTTTAAGTACCAATTGTAAAATAACAAAACAAGGTATGTTTCACAGAAAAAATTACTTTTATCCTGACTTACCAAAAAATTATCAAATATCCCAATTTGATTTACCCGTAGGTATAAATGGAAGTTTGAAAATTGTCTTAAATGATCAAGAAGCTGAAGTTGCAATTGAAAGAGTTCATATGGAAGAAGATACTGGAAAATCTACACATATGGGTACAGGAAGAATTGATTCTGCAACCAGTACAGCTTTAGACTTCAATAGATCTGGTGTTCCCTTAGTTGAAATAGTCACAAAACCTGTTTTAAAAACATCATTAGAAGCTGTAGCTTATATTGAAGAATTAAGACAGCTTGTACTAGATCTTGGTATCTCAGAAGGAAAGCTTGAAAAAGGAAATTTAAGATTTGATGCAAATATATCTGTTGCAAATTCAGAATCAGATGTTTTAGGTACTAAAGTCGAAATAAAAAATATGAACTCGTTGAGGTCATTGGAGCGTGCAATAGATTACGAAATTGAAAGACAAATTAAGGCTTTAAATAATGGGGAAATAATAGCACAAGAAACAAGACATTGGGATGAAGGTAAGGAAGTTACAAAACCAATGAGAAGCAAAGAGGGTAGTGCTGATTATAGATATTTTTCTGATCCAGATATTCCAAATATGGTTTTAGATGAAGAGTTTGTAAATATAATAAAATCTAAAATGCCAAAACTTCCATATCAAAAAAGGCTTGAGTTAATGCAAACTGGATTAAGTATCGGGGAAGCAAATATTTTATCAAAAAGTAACGATTGGATAGTCAAGTTGTTTCAAGATGTTTATAGTACAACTAAAAATTCAAGTTCAACATATAACTGGATTACGGGCGAACTACAAGGACAAATGCGAAAAGTAGAAATAAATGAACTTCCAAGTTGGTTTAAAGCAGATTCTTTGTCTGAAATAATAAATTTGATAGAAAGTAATAAAATTTCTTTTTCATCAGGAAAGGTTATTTTAGCTGCTCTTTTAGTAAAAAACGTCACCCCATATGATGTAGCTAAAGAACAAAATTTATTTCAGGAGAACGACTCAGAAAAAATATTACAAATAGTCAAAAACGTAATAACTGAAAATTCTGAAGTTGTAGTAAGAATTAAAAATGGAGAAGATAAATTAATAGGTTTTTTGGTAGGACTAATAATAAAAAGCTCTGGTGGATCAATTAATCCAAGTATTGCAAAAGACCTTCTTTCTAAAGAGTTAGAAGAATAAATTGATTTACTATTGTTGCAGCTAATAAACCCATAAGTCCAGCTCCTAAATCGTCATAAAGCACACCTAATTTACCGGGATAATTTTCTAATTCTTTTACAAATTTTGGTTGTTTAAGAATATCACTTGCTCTAAACACTAAAAAACCGGCGATTAAGGGAAGCAAACGTGATGGTGACGCTAATGTTACTAAACTCATACCTACAATCTCATCAAGAGTAATCCAACTTGGGTCAGAATTGGCATCTTCATCATCAACAACTATTAAATATAAAGAAAGTAGAACCAGGAATATTATCGATAAGAACAAAACATTTAATTCAGCTATGTAAATAAAAATAGTAAATATAAGTGGTGCTAGCGTGCCACCACCTTTTTTTTCTTTAAATATCTTCTGCCACACTAATCCAACGCCAAATCCGGATGCAAAAAATCTTTTCACAGTTGAATAATAGTATTTTTTATAGCTTCATTTATAAAAAGGTGTAGTATTTGTAATTAATAATGGAAAAATCGAAATATATTTGGTTTAACGGAAATTTTGTTAATTGGGAAGATGCAAAAGTTAGTGTCATGTCTCATACATTACATTATGGTACTGGTGTTTTTGAAGGTATAAGAGCAAGACATTGTTCTGATGGTACTTATATATTTAGACTTTTTGATCATGTTGAAAGGCTATATCAGTCTGCAGATGCATATAACATGAAAATACCTTACACAAAGGAAGAAATTACACAGGCCATTAAAGATTCAGTCCATCAAAATAATTTATCTTCAGCTTACATTCGTCCATTAGTATTTTTTGGAGAAGGTGAGATGGGACTTTTACCTAAGAATGTACCAGTATGGGTCTCTATTTCTGCATGGAATTGGGGTGCATACTTAGGAGATGATGCAGGCAATTCTGGTGTTAAAGTTTGTATTTCAAAATGGAAACGAATTAGTCCTCAGAGTTTCAAACCTTACTCTAAAGGAGTGGGAGGCTATATGAACTCTACTCTTGCAAAAGTTGAAGCTGTTAAAAATGGTTATGATGATGCCATTATGTTAGGAGATGGAGAAGTAGTAGCTGAAGGCAGCGGTCAAAATGTATTTTCAATTAAAAAAGGGGTAATAACAACTCCTCCTATTGAAACTGGAGCACTTGGTGGGATTACAAGAAAGACTGTATTAGAGCTTTGCAAAGAATTAAATATTGAAACTAAAGAACAAAACTTAACTGTTGATGATCTAAAAACTTCTGACGAGTTGTTTTTTACTGGTACAGCGACTGAAGTTGTAGGAGTTGTTTCAATTGATGGAGACAACATTGGTTCAGGCTTACCAGGTGAAATAACAAAAACTATTCGCTCAAAATATTTAGATGTAGTTAACGGTAGAGACAAAATGTACTCACATTATTTAGAAAATGTAAAATGACACAACAACCAAATGTTATAAATGAAAGTAATTCAACCTTAAATCCACTTCCTCTACCAGTTTCAAGAAAACTTGGAAGTGGAAACACCAAAATTCTAGAGTTATCTAATCTAAAGTATTCTATTCCAAGTCCAGATAGTGGATATGCTCTTAAATTGATAAAAAGTTTTCAACATTTATGGACTTTTCATCATAAAAATAAACTCATTTCAAAAATAATATCTAATTTAGTTATTTATCATGCTTCAAAAATTGGTAGAGCTCCAACAAAAAAAGATTTTCAACTTGTTATTTCAGCATTAAAAATTAAGGAAAACGATCTAGGTGTTTTAAATGAAGAAGTTTTAATAAAATCTAGTCATGAACCTATAAAAGGGTTACATTTATCGCAATTAATTGACACTTATTCTGAAGATAAAATTTAAAAGTTTTACACTTAATACATGAAGATTGTTAGAGCAAAATTTCAAGGAGATATTTTTTACGGTGAGTTAATTGACGATTATGTTCTTCGTTACGATGGATCTCCGTTGGTTGTTTGGGAACCAACTGAAGAAAGATATGATCTTACTGAAATACAACTTCTAGCTCCTGTTTTACCTTCAAAAGTTACAGGTGTTGCTAAAAATTATCAAAAACATGCTGAAGAATTAGGTGTACTAGATTATCAAGCACCAAATAATCCAGTTTTTTTTAACAAACCCTCAACTTCGGTTATAGGAACAGGCGAGTCTATTATATATCCAAAAATTGGTCAACATGTAGATCATGAAGCAGAACTTGCTGTCGTAATCGGTAAACTTAGTAAGAATTTGTCTGCTGATAATTGGAAAGATAATGTTTTAGGTTACACAATTGCAAATGATCTTTCAGAAAGAGTTTTACAGGGACAGGATGGAACTTTTAATGGTAATTTTACAAGAGCAAAAAGTTTTGATACTTTTTGTCCATTAGGCCCAGTAATTCAAACTGAATTTGATACTGAACCTGAACTTGGCATCAGATGTTATGTAAATGATGAACTTAAACAAGATGGTAATACCAAAGATATGATTTTTAGCATTGGAAAAATTTTAGAATTTGTTAGTTCAATTATGACACTTTTACCAGGAGATGTTATTTTAACAGGCACACCTGAAGGTGTTTCAAAGGTGCATCCTGGTGATGAAATTAGAATTGAAATCGATACAATAGGTACCCTTTTTAATCCTGTTAAATAAATGAAACTTAGAATAGCTCCTTCTCCAACTGGACAATTGCATATTGGTAATGCAAGAACTGCTTTGTTTAATTGGCTATATGCAAAAGCTAATAATGGAACTTTTTTAGTGAGAATAGATGATACTGATACTGAACGAAGTACTAAAGAATTTGAAAACGATATAATTTCAAATTTAAAATGGCTAGGGCTTGATTGGGATGAAGGAATTGAAATTGGAGGACCACATGGTGACTATCGTCAATCCTTACGGTTTAATAGATATCAGGAAATTGCTGAATCTTTACTTTTGCAAGGTAAAGCGTATGAAGACCAAGGAGCAATTAGATTTAAAGTTCCAAATTCAGGTTCTATAAAATTTAATGATTTAGTTAGGGGGGAAATGTCATTCAACCTAACAGATGTAGAAGATTTTGTAATTCTAAGAAGCGATAAATCTCCAACCTACCATCTCGCATCAACTCTGGATGATGTAGATTATGGAATAACAATAATCGCAAGAGGTGAAGATATATTGTCATCCACACCGAAACATATATTATTGATGCAAGCTTTAGATGCAGAGTTACCTGTTTTTTGTCACCTTCCTTTATTATTTGGTCCTGATGGAAAAAAACTAAGTAAAAGACATGGTGATACATCTGTTGCTGCATTTAAAGAAAAGGGTGTTTTAAAAGATGCCATGTTAAATTATCTTTGTTTACTGGGATGGTCACCAGGGAATGATATAGAAAAATTTAATTTAGATTTAGCAATAGAAAAGTTTGATTTTAATGACGTGCTCCCAAACTCTGCTATTTTTGATGATAAAAAATTACTTTGGTTGAATGGACTTTATATAAGGTCTCAACAAAGTGATGATTTTACTAAGAGTGCCATAAATAAGTTAACTCAAACACTTGATAGGGAGTTATTCGATGAGGAATTAATAAGATTAAAAATAATTTTACCTTCTGTACAAGAGCGAATAGAAACTTTAAACGATATTAAAGATCAAGTTTTATTTCTGCTTGACGAACCATTTAATGTAAATAATGAAGATTGGGAAAGTGTTAATTCATCAGAAGCACAACATTACTTAACACAAATCAGGTCACTTTTTATTGATTTAGATAATTTTACTCCAGAAAGTATTGATAGGATTATGAGAACTTCAATTGAGAGTCTGGGTATTAAAACAAAAATTGGTTTTCAAGCAGCTAGAGTTGCTGTTACCGGAACCAAAATTAGCCCTCCATTGTTCGAGTCTATCTATGCTCTAGGCAAAGAAGGTACGATTGCCAGGCTTGCTCAAAGAATTGAAAATTTGTAACATTTAATAATAAAAATACTTTATTCTTATTATTTATACGGCCCCGTCGTCCAGAGGCCTAGGACGCTGGGTTTTCAACCCAGAAACGCCGGTTCGAATCCGGTCGGGGCTGCTAACCTTCGGGGATGGTGTAATTGGCAACACAATGGGTTCTGGTTCCATTATTGAGGGTTCAAGTCCTTCTCCCCGAGCAGAGGCCCCGTCGTCTAGAGGCCTAGGACGCTGCCCTCTCAAGGCAGAAACGCCGGTTCAAATCCGGTCGGGGCTGCTAAACATTAATTTCTTAGACCATCTTGGTTTGAGATTTAAAAATTCTCCATAATCAGATGGATTATCAATTTCAAAACTTAATTCTTTTGAAAATAATTGGGCATATTGGATATTATTTTGAATAAATATTTCTTTATGTTGTAAAAAACTATTTTTTCCAAATTTAAAATTATTAAAACTTACACATCCTCCAATAATTGGTGTACCGTTATCTTTACTATTTGAAATTACTATTTGATTTTCAAGAATTTCTATGCAAAACATATTGGCAATAAATTTATTTATATAAGGTAGATCAGCATGACAAATAGTCCAAGCTTTATAGTCACTAAATAGATTTGAAAATTCAATTACTTCACTATTTAAATCTTTTTGTGAAGTTTTAAAAAAATTAACTTTTAATTCATCAGTGAAAGTTTCTATGTCATTATCGTTTGAAATTAGAAATATATCACGATTTTCGTTTTTAAAAGAACTTGTAATATTTTTGATGAGCGCTTTTTGTAATTGAATTCGTTCTTGTAAATTTAGAGTATCTTTTAATCGAGACATAGGATTTAAGAAATCTTTAATAGGTACTCCAATTAATATTTTCTTTTTCATAGTCTTTAAATCGTTATACCATGCTATTAGGGAAAATAGATATATGGTTAGAAAAACTAAAATTATTGCGACAGTAGGTCCTAGCGTTTTTTCTGAACAAAAAATTCATAAATTAATTGAAAGTGGTGTTGACGTATTAAGACTTAATTTTTCCCATGGAAGCTATGAAGATCATAAAAATGTAATTGAATGGTGTAGATCTTCAGATAGAAATATTGCAATAATGCAAGATATTCAAGGTCCCAAAATACGTACTGGTAGGGCTAAGAAAGACACAAATCTCGAAAAAAGTAAAACATTAAAGGTTGTAAATAATGAGCAGGAATCAAATTCTGAATGCGTATATATCAATTATGCAGATTTAGGAAGAGATATAAACATCGGAGATAGAATATTTATTGATGATGGCCAAGTTGTACTCAAAGTAACAGAAAAAAAGGACGATTGTTTGGAAGCAATGGTTCTTGTTGGAGGAGAGTTAAGAGATAATCAAGGTGTAGCATTTCCAGATTCCAATCTATCGGTTTCAGCTATCACTGAAAAAGATAAAAAAGATTTAATTTTTGGTACAGAGCATAATATTGACTTTGTTGCAGTTTCTTTTGTAAGAAGTGCTGAAGACATAGAAGTTGTAAGAAAATTAATTCCTAAAGAAGTTAAAGTTATAGCAAAAATAGAACTTAAATCTGCTCTTGATAATATTGAGGAAATTGTTGAAGCAGCAGATGGCGTTATGGTAGCTAGAGGAGACCTTGGGGTTCAGCTTCCTCTAGAGCAAATACCATTTGTTCAAAAACATATTTTAGATACTGCAAACTCTCAAGGCAAAATAACAATAACAGCTACAGAAATGCTTCAGTCAATGAAAACCGCATTTCGTCCAACTAGAGCTGAAGTTACTGATATAACAAATGCAATTTTAGAAGGTAGTGATGCGGTAATGTTATCAGCCGAAACTTCAATAGGAAATCATCCAAACAGAGTAGTAGAAGTAATGGCATTGATTTGTAAAGAGACTGATTCTAGAAATGATACTACTACCTTGCAAGTTAAAGAATTTTCAAAAATTGATACAGTAACTACTTCACTTGCTAGAGCTGCAGTTGAGATTGCAAATGAAATACAAGCTAAGTCAATTGTTGCCTTTACAGAATCTGGAAGAACTCCACTTTTGATTTCAAATTATCGGCCAGAATCACCCATAATTTGTTTTACAACAAAAGAGCGTACTTTTTATCAGCTCAATATTTTATGGGGTGTAAAAAAAGTAAAAATTGAACCACAAAATACTTTTATTGAGATGTTGAATTTAGCTAATGATTTTTTAATACAAGAAGAGAATTATAATATTGGAGATAAAGTTGTTGTTGTAGCTGGTACGCCACCAAATGTAGAAGCAAGTACAAACTTAATCAGAGTATATGTTGTAGGAGAAAATAAATGGGACAACTAATTGAAGTTACAACTAAAAAATTTAATAAATCAATAATATTCGAACTAAATAGATCAATTTCAGGTCAAGAAGGTATGACATTTCATAATATCTCCCAAGCTTCTTTAATTGATGAAATAAGTGGGCAATTAGCTTTAGAGTTATTTAAAAAATTAGATGAAATTGATTCCATTTTTGTGCAATCTAATATGGTATCAATAAATTTTTTACGTAACCTTGGAGACGAAACACAAGTTGCTGAAGATACTATAAAGAACTTTTTTATTTTCTATAAAGAAAGCAAAGAATGAAAGTAGGCATAACAGGAGCTTCTGGATTTTTAGGTAAGAAACTTAGTAAAAAGTTAATAGAAAATGGACATGAAGTTTTTAGATTTGTAAGAAGGGATCCAAAAGATGAATCTGAGATTTATTGGAGTCCCTCAAAACAAGAGCTTGATAATGAGAAGTTTAAAACTTTAGATGCTGTCATACATCTTGCAGGTGAGAGTCTTGCACCAAAAGATATTATTGGATTTTTTCCATTTTCAGGTGGTAGGTGGACTAAAGAGAAAAAATCAAGAATTTATTGGTCTCGAAAATGGGCTTCTGATTTATTTGTAGAAGCTTTTAATTCGCTTGATGTATATCCAAAAATTTATATTTCAGCTTCTGGCACAACTATATATGGTGATCACTTAGATGAGGTTATAACTGAAAATACTACATTTAATAGGGGAGCATTTGATCAAATGGTTGCTGAGGAAGCTTGGGAGCTACCTTTTTCTAAGTTAATAAAAAGTGATGTAAGAAAAGTTTTTGCTAGAACGGGTGTTGTTATAGGTAATGGCAATATAACAACACAATTAATTACTTTGACAACTAAATTAAATCTTTCAGGTCCTCTTGGTAATGGTTTGCAATATTGGTCATGGATTTCAATAGATGATGTTATTAATGCATATATATTCTGTCTTGAGAATGAAAATGTTAATGGAGCAGTTAATTTAGTTTCACCAGTGCCTTTAATGCAAAAAGAGTTCTCAAAAAAAGTAGCAAAAGTATATAAGAAATTTTCTATTTTACCAACTCCAAAATTTGCTTTGAATCTTTTAATGGGTTCCGAGTTAGCTAATGGGCTTATATTTTGTAGTTTACGAATTATTCCTGAAAAACTTCTTAAATTAGGTTTTAAATTTCAATATCCTAAATTGGAAGAGTACATAAAGGTTATCAAAGATGGCAAGTAATTACGAAGAAAGAATGGCAGAAAAGTATAAATTTCTTAAAAAAGAATCTGAAGAAGTAAAATCTAAAGACCCGATTGACCAAAATTTAATTAATAATGAGTCTTCAAGTAATCCAAATAAAGAAATTGTATCTGATGGAAATTTAATAGTTCCATTAGATGCATGGAATACAGTTTTAAATCAACTTGGAAATTTACATGAAGCTAACCAATTAATGGCTGAAGCTAGAGAGAGAGCAGCTAAAGCTGAAGCTGAATCAGAATTCTTAAGAGAAAAACTTAAAACTGCTAGACAGCAATTAGAAGAAGCTAATAAAAAGAAAAGATTTTTCTTTTTTTAACTAGTTATTAACTTCATCAGAAACTCCAGAAATAATATAAAAGGAAATTACTAGTAATACTATTAATGATCCCATAGCTACATTTCTACCTAAATTTAAAGTATTTACAATTGCTCCCCACAATAGAGGTCCTAGTATTGTAGCAAATCTGCCAATTGTAGAATATAAACCATAAAACTCACCAAGATGTTTTTCAGGTGAAAGTCTAGTCATAAATACTCTATCTACTGCAAAGATACCACCTATGTTAAATCCTCCCAAAATTCCTGTTACATAAATCAGCCATGTTTGATTAAAAGTTGTAGCAATGATTGCAAAACTCAGTGAAAGTATCCAACAGAAAATACTAATCAATATTAATTTTCTCGGACCATATTTATCAGTAGCTTTTCCAAAAATATAACCTCCAAAAATAGAAACAACTATTGCTAAAGCTAAAATATTTTGACTGTCAGATGTAGAAAAACCAGCCTCTTCTACTAAATAAACAGCTAAAAGTCCACTTATTAATGTGTTAATTGCATCAGCATAAAAAAATCTTCCAATTAAAAATCTAGTTAACCCTTTGTACTCTAAAGAGTGTTTCCAAGATTTAAAGACAATTGATAATGCACTTAGAACATTAACTTTTGAATTATTAAGATTTTCTCTTTTTTCTTCTATGAAAATAAATGCTGGTAATGAAAATATTAGAAAAAGAATTGCTACTGATCGAAAAATTTCCACATAGCTATACCCAATATTTTGTAATATTGTGGCAACTCCGAACCCTATCAAAGATCCCATGTAGCCAAAGGCAACACCCAGACCCGAAATTTTTCCTCTATTTTCTTTGGTGCTTACTGAAATTAAAAGTGCATCATACACTACTGATCCCAGATTAAAACCTATTAGTGAAAGTATAAAAAGCAGTACCGTAGTAGGAACTGAAAAAGTACCGAGTAAAAAAGTTGAAATAATACACAAAATAGTCATTAATAAGAGAAGTTTTTTCTTGCCACTTGAACTATCTGATTTTTTTCCCAACCAAGGTCCAAGAATTGCTATTATTACCATCGCTGTTGATGTTGCGAAACCAAGTTGTTGATCAGTCCAACCTTTTTCTGTAACAAGCCAAACAGAAAAATATAAACCAGGAATTACAAAAGCATATACAGTATTAGCTAAATCAAAAAGTAACCAAGAATACAAACTTCTTGGCTTAACTTTATCCACTTATGTCCTTGATTGCTTTTTCTAGTCTGTTTAAACCTTCTGATAAATCTTCATCGTTTAAAGCATAAGATAATCTCATGTAACCTGGAGCGCCAAAAACTTCACCTGGAACAAAAGCAATAAAATATTTTTCTAATAACCAATTACAAAAATCATCCGAGGAATTTACAGCAGGTATCAAGCCTGTGCAATAATGACTAACATCTACAAATAGATAAAAAGCTCCTGTAGCTTTTATACATGATAAGTAATTTATTGCATTAATTTTCTCTAGTGCAAAGCGTCTTCGTCTATCGAATGCTATTTTCATTTTTTGTGTTATTTCTAATCCATTTGTAAGTGCAGCCTCTGCTGCAAGTTGACTTATATTAGAAACGTTTGAAGTGGCTTGTGATTGTATTTTTTTTGCAAGATTGATTACTTTGTTATTTGCAATAAGCCAACCAACCCTCCATCCAGTCATAGCATAAGCTTTTGATACACCATTTACTATTACAGTATTATTTAAATCTTTATCAATGATTGCAGGGGAAGGAGTTGTTTCTCCTTCATATATTAAATGTTCATAAAGCTCATCAGATAATATCCACATATTATTTTTGAACACCCAATCATATATTTCCTCAGCTTCATTTTTAGCATATACAACTCCTGTAGGATTTGAAGGTGAACACCAAATAAGCACTTTAGATTTGTCTGTTTTAATTTTTTCTAAATCATTTATAGATATTTTAAAATCGTTTTCTTTTGAAGTCTCAATAAATCTTGGTTTGCCACCAGCAAGTAAAGTGGCTTCAGGATATGTTGTCCAATATGGAGAGGGAATTATTACTTCATCTCCTCTGTCTAGAAGTGACATGAGAGCAGTCAGTATCGCCTGTTTACCACCATTTGTTACAACAATATTTGAAGGTTCAACAGCATATTTTGAGTGAGACATTACGCTATTTGAGATTGCTTTTCTTAAACTTTCAAGGCCTGCCACAGGAGAGTATTTGTGATTTTTAGGATCTTTAGCCGCATTAATCGCTGCCTTTACAACGTATTCAGGAGATGCAAAATCTGGCTCACCTGCACCAAAACCAATAACAGGCTTTCCTTTTTCTCTTAGTTCACGAGCCTTGTTAGAAATTAACATAGTTCCAGATGGTTTAATAATTTGATCTAATTTAGAAATTTCTGTCATAACATTCAGAGTCATTTTAGTAAAGATATTTACTAAATATGTTTCATAATTATTAAACTATTTAAAATGGAGCAAATTCTTTTTGGTAAACCTGTAGCTGAAAAGCTTGATCAAATTAGTTCTAAAATTTTTAGAAAATATGAAGCTGAAAACCAACTACCAAAATTGACAGCAATTACTGTAGGCACAAATCCAGCTTCATTATTATATGTTTCTCGAAAACAAGAAAAAGCTATGGAATTAGGTGTTGAGTTCAATTGGATAAAGCTAGATGAATCTACAACGCAAAATGAATTAAATGAAATAATCCAAAATGAATCAAAAAATATAAATGGCTTAATTGTTCAATTGCCATTACCGTCACACTTAAATGCTGAAGATGCTATTGACTGTATTGACTATACCGTTGATGTTGATGGCTTAACACAAAAGAATTTGGGGTCTTTATTTACAGATAATTATGAAATAATTCCAGCTACTTCATTAGCTGTTTTGGAACTTTTAGATTTTTATGAAATAAAAACTCAAGATAAGAATATTGTCATTGCTGGTAGGTCTAGGTTAGTTTCAGCTCCGTTAGCAAAAATATTTTCATCTAAAAAATATAATGCAAACGTTACAGTAATACATAGTAAAACGAGTAATCAAAAGCAATTTATACAAAATTCAGATATATTTATTTCCGCAGTAGGTTCTGCAAAATTATTTAACAAATCATTTTTTAAACCAGGATCAACAGTAATTGATATTGGAATATCATCAATTGAAGGTAAAACATATGGTGATATTGATTCTCAAGACTTAGCAGGCTTTATCTCTAATAGGGCCCCTTATCCAGGTGGAGTTGGTCCAATTACTGTTTCAGCTTTGTTTTATAATCTTGCGAAGTTACTTAGCTAGAAGCCCATTCCTCTTCACTAATTTTTTTATCCATATCAACTTTTCTTAGTAATAGATAGCCTATTACAAAAAATGAAGTAATAACTGGAAGGGAAAGTCTTGCATTTCCTGTAGTAACGCTTACATAACTATAAATTAACGGACCCCAAATTGCTGAAAATCGAGATATAACAGAAAAGAATCCCATAAACTCTCCTTCAGCACCTTTTGGCAACATTGAAGCATAAACACTTCTACTAACTGCTTGCAAACCGCCCATTCCCATAGCAGTAAACACCCCTAAACCAATTACAGGTAAAAACTGCTGTGCAGGTATAAAGTACGCAGCATTACCAACTAGAAAAATAATAAACATTGTGTAATAAAGTGTATTTTTTTGGCCGATTTTTTTGGCCATATATCCTGCTAGTTTTGCTCCAAAATAAGCAACAAATTGAACAATTACAAAAACAATTATTATTTGAGTTTGATCTAATAATAAAACTTCAGTGAAAAATGCTGCTGACATATTTATTACTGTTTGGAGACCATCCCAGTAAAAAATATAAGCAATTAAGAAGTAAAGTAAGAATGGAAATTTTCTAATCTTTTTTAAAGTGCTTAAGTTTCTAGAATAGGCACTTACGATTGAATTGCCATTTGAAGATTCAGATTTTGCTTCAGTAATTTTCATTTTTGAAAAACTATAAATTGAAAATATTAACCACCAAAAACCTGCAAAGGAGATAGCTATTCTAGAAGCTAAAGCTTCATCAATACCTAATAACCCAGGACCTAAAAGTATGATTACTAAAGATAGGATTAGTTGCAAACCACCACCTAAATATCCAAGTGCGTAGCCTCTAGCTGAAACAGCATCAATTGTATCTTCAGTAGTGATATCTTTTAAAACACTATCATAAAAAACATTCGATCCTGTAGCTCCAAATTGAGCTAAAAAATAAATTGCTAAAGTTAAAATAACATCTCCAGATGTTGCAAAATAAAAAGAAGATGCAAAAATAGCACCTCCATAAGCAAATATTTTAAAGAATTTCATTCTATTTCCAGACAGATCTCCAATAGCACCTATTGTTGGCATAATTAAAAAGAAAATAAATAGTGCTGAACCAATCGCAAATCCCCAAACTTCAGCTCCAGTATATAAATTTCCTCTAAACAGAAAACCTTCTTTTGGTACAACCACACTAACAAAATAGACAGGTAGAACTGCACCTAATGTAGTCGTTTCGTATGCAGATTTAGCCCAGTCATACATCGACCAACCAAATATTGTTTTTTTATCGTTTTTGTTGTTCATATCTTTCCTTCTCTAAAAATTGTAATCAATTATTTATTGAGATGAGTCAATGATTTCAAATAATATCTGAAATCATTAACTGTTGTAAAAATAGAGAGTTTAATTTAATAATTTACTTACAATTTATGAGTAAAGTTATGGGATTTAAATGTGGCATTGTAGGTCTTCCAAATGTTGGTAAATCAACATTATTCAATGCACTAACAAACGCAGGAATTGATTCTGCAAATTATCCTTTTTGTACAATTGAGCCAAATGTTGGCATTGTTCCAGTAAAAGATCATAGGTTGTATGAAATTTCAAATATTGTTAATCCAAAAAAAATAGTCTCAACATCCATGGAGTTTGTTGATATTGCTGGTTTAGTAGAGGGTGCCTCTAAGGGAGAAGGTTTGGGGAATCAATTTCTATCAAACATAAGAGAGACTGAAGCAATTGTTCATGTAGTAAGAGCATTTGACAATGAAGATGTAGTACATGTAGCTGGAAAGATTTCACCACTAGATGATATAGAGATTATTAATACTGAGTTAATACTCGCTGATTTAGCGGTTGTAGAAAAAATTTACGAAAGAGCCTTAAAAAGCACTAAGTCAGGTCAAAAAGATGGGTTACCTTTAATAGAATTACTAGAAAAAATTCTTCCTGTTCTCGAAGAGGGTAAAAGTATTAGAACTTTAACATTTAATTCAGCAGAGTCTAAATTATTGAAAGGATTTCAACTTCTTACCTTTAAGCCTGTATTATATGTAGCAAACGTAAGTGAAAATGGCTTTTCAGAGAATCCGTATTTAGATTCAATTGTTGAATTTGCAGAAAATGAAAATTCCCAACATATTTCTATTTGTGCTGAATTAGAAGCTCAATTATCAGATTTAAACGAAGAAGAAAAAACAGAATTTTTAAATGATATTGGTCAGAATGAATCTGGCTTAGATAAATTGATAAAAGCAGGGTATCAATTATTAGGTTTGGAAACCTTTTTCACTGCGGGCGTTCAAGAAGTACGTGCTTGGACAGTTTCAAAGGGAAGTACAGCACCTCAAGCAGCAGGAAAAATACATACCGATTTTGAAAAAGGTTTTATTAGAGCAGAAACGATTTCATTTCAAGATTTTATAAATTTTAATGGTGAAAAAGGGGCTAAAGAGGCTGGGAAGCTTAGATCTGAAGGAAAAGAATATATTGTCAAAGATGGTGACATAATTCATTTTTTATTTAATAATTAACTAATTATTAAATAAGTATTAATTTTATTAAGTTTTCTATTGCAAAAAATCCAAAGATATTCTTTACCTAAACGAAATATATACCATAATTAAACACGTGAAAGTAATAATTATTGGCGCTCAGGGTGAAGCTAAAGAGTTAATTAATCGAATTAGCTCTGGATGGAGTGTTGCTGTAATTGATTTAGATCAGGAAAAATTAAGAAATTTTACTACTAATCGACAAATAGAAAAAATTCAAGGTGATGGCACATCAACCTTAGTTCTAAAAAAAGCTGGAATTGAAGATGCCAGTGCACTTATAACTCTTACAAGTAGTGATGAGGTTAACTTAGAGGTTTTAAATTTAGCAAAGCAAAAAAATATTCTAAGACTTTCATCTGTAGTTAACGAACGAAAAAATATAGAAAAATTTAAAGAGTTAGATGTAGAAATTGTAGATTCGGATGTTCTAGTAGCTAGAAGATTTGAACATATCTTAGAACCAAGAAGGGTTGTTTCGCAAGCGTTTGCTGGAGGAAGAGCTGAAGCTATAGAAATAGAAATTACCTCTGATAGTCCAGTGAGAGGTAAAAGTTTAAAAGAGATTGGGTCTGATTTTTACATTGTTGGAGCAATTTTTAGAAAAGGAAAAGTAATTATTCCACATGGTGACACAATAATTGAAACTGAAGATTTAGTTACCGTAGTATTACAGTCTGGTGCGTTTTCTAGTGTAATAAATTTATTTTCAGGTTCTGAATCAAGATTTCCATTAGAGTTTGGAAAAGATATATTGGTTATTCTCGAAAGTGAAGAAAGTTTAAAAAATTTATCCGAAGCTGAATATTTTATAAGAAATACTAAAGCAGCATCTCTAAAAGTTTTATCAAATTCTAATTTATTTAGTAATAAACTTGAGCCAACTGAAGATACTATTCGAGCAATTTTAAAAGACCAAGATTTTGAAAACATATCTTCTAATAAAGTTAGTTTAAAAGATATTGAAAGCATTTTGAAATCTGAATCAATTGGTACATTGGTTTATCCTTCAAACGTAAATTTATCAAAATCAAAATTTAAAAATATTGTTCAGTTATCTAATAAATATAAAATACCTGTTTTGTTCTCAAAATCTACTTATCCATATAAAACTATTGGTATCTTGGTTAACAATGATTTTGAGTCTAATAGTCCAAACACAATCTCGTTTGATTTATCAAACTCGATGTCATGCTCAGTTTTAGCAGTTAATGTTTCAAAACCTAAATTTTTACAAAATGAAGATCAATCAATATTAAAAAGTACATTAGAAAAATTACAAAATTTAGCACTTGCTCAAAATACAAATTTTTTGATTGAGCAGACAGAAGGAAATGAAGCAAAAGTTTTTTCTGAATTATCTACTAAATTTGAATTGTCTGTACTAGGGATAAGTACTAATAACTGGCAGGAAAGAAAAATATTAGATTACGTAACCAAATCATCTAATTCCTCAGTACTTTATATACCAAAGTAAATGGAAAATTTTGAAGCATCTTCTTTAGTTGTAATTGCACTTGGTGCATTTTTGTTGCCATTATTTGCTGAGAGAATAAAAATTCCAGGTATAGTTTTAGAAATTGCTTATGGAATATTAGTCGGCCCAGTTTTAGGCTTTGTTTCAACTTCAGAATTTATTTCAGGACTAGCAATACTTGGTTTTTTACTACTTATGTTTTTATCAGGTTTTGAAATAGATTTAGAAACTTTTAGAGAAAAGGGAATTAAGACATTAGCTTTACCATTAGTTATCTACTTTGGAACTGTGGTCTCTGCTTTTTATATAATTTCTACTTTGAAGTACCCACTTTTTCTTGCGTTAGTTCTTTGCACAACCAGCGTTGATATTGTAATAACTGTATTGAGAAGCGATGAAACTATCAAGACAAATTATGGTCAATCTCTATTTATAATTGCATTATTAGCAGATATTTTGACATTATTAGCTGCAACTGTTTACGCCTCATTTGTTGGTTCAGGAACTTTATCGTTAAATAATTTAAATGTTGTTTTTTACTTTATAGTTGTAATTTTAATTTTAAGAATTATTAAAAGAGTCGCTTGGTGGAATCCTCAAATATTTTCCAGAATGTTTGATGGCAATGATCCTGAAGAACTTGGTATAAGAAGCTCATTGGCGTTGATGCTGACATTAGTTGGCTTATCAGTTTTGTTTGACATTGAACCTATATTAGGAGCATTTCTTGCAGGAACTATTTTTGCATTTACATTTTCGAATAGGGGTTCTCTTGAAAACAGCCTTAAAGGATTCTCTTATGGCTTTTTAATACCTATATTTTTTATAAATATTGGTTTAAATTATGACATTTCTGTTTTCAAAGAAACACAATTCTTTCTTGAAGTAGGATATTTATTCTTGATAGCTGTAGGAGTAAAATTTATACCATCTTTATTATTAATTTTCTCAAAAATAAAAATACGAGATATTTTTGCTGCTGGATTTTTACTTTCCGCGAGATTTAGTTTGATTATTGCTATGGCAGAAATAGGTGTTCATTTAAACTTATTGACAGTACAGCTAGAGCAACAAATTATTCTACTTGCTGTTTTAACAGCTACGTTTTCACCAATATTATTTAGAATCATAAGAAGCAAAACAAATTGAATAAAAAAAAATTAATTTTATTTTTAAAGGGAACTTTTATGGGGATTGCGGAAATAATCCCTGGTGTTTCCGGTGGTACCATTGCTTTTATAACTGGAATATATGAAGAACTTATTTACTCAATTAAGTCAGTTGATCTAAAAGCTTTTAAATTATTTTCACAATTACAATTGAGAAATTTTTGGAAACATATAAATGGTAATTTTTTAATTACCTTAGTTTCGGGAATGGCCATATCCATACTTTTATTCTCACGTATTATCTCTTATTTATTAGATTTTCATCCTTTTAAAATTTGGGGTTTGTTTTTTGGATTAATTATTGCTTCAGCTATTTTTATACTTAAAAAAATTGATTCTTTTAATTTCCTAACTTATCTATCACTAATTTTTGGATTGCTACTAGCTTCATATATTTCTCTTGTCAGTCCAACTATGACTTCAAATTCTTCAATTTCTATTTTTGCTTCTGGAGCAATTGCAATATCTGCAATGATTTTGCCAGGTATTAGCGGTTCATTTATTTTGGTTTTTTTATCCAAATATGAATTTATACTCAATGCACTTAATGAGTTTAATTTTGAAGTATTGAGTATTTTTATTTTAGGTTGTATTTTTGGTTTGGTTTTTTTTAGTCGTATTATTACATTTCTATTTAATAGATTTAGTTCTGTAGTAATTAGTTTGCTAGTTGGGTTTTTATTCGGTTCTTTAATTAAGATATGGCCATTTTATGAAGTGATTGAATATAATTTAAAAAATGAACCAGTATATACAAGACCAAATTTACCGACATTGAACCAAGGTGTCGATATAATTTATTTTTTGGTTTTTACTCTTATTGGTTTTTTTTCAATGTGGATAATAGAAAAGAAATATCTTCGTTCAAACTTAGAAAAATAAAGTATATAAAATAAAATTATGAGATTAGGTTTACCAGAACTTTTAGTAATTTTAACTATTCTTTTGTTATTATTTGGGGCAAAACGTCTACCAGGTTTAGCAAAATCCTTAGGAAAGTCAGCCAAAGAATTTAAATCTGCACTTGAAGAGGAATAACTTAACTTTAAGTTTAATTTTACTTTTTTCATTTCTATTTTTAGCATGTTCAGATTCAGCTGTTGTTGAATACTCTAATGGACAAGAAGTATATGAAGCTAGATGTTCAGCATGTCATGGTAAAGACTTTGGCGGAAGAGTTGGTCCTGCAATAGATGCATCCAGTAACGCAGCAATCATGCCAGAATCATACTGGATTCAAACAATAACAAAAGGTAAGGGTTCTATGCCTGCGCAAAGATTAACAGAAGATGAGGTTACCTTAGTAATCGAATATATATTTTCTAATTATTAGCTCTACCGTACAAAATATTTAATTTAGAAATATTTGTTAAAGGAATTTCTAGTAAATCCAAAGATTTCAATCTCCACTTCCAATTTCCATCTACAGTACCTGGAACATTAAATCTTGAATCAGCGCCTAACTCGAGTAAATCTTGAGCAGTTGTAATTGCTAATTTTGAAGGAGTGCTCCAAATTAGTGAAATAAAGTTCCATACATCCTCATCGAATTTTGTTTTTAAATTTTCAGAATATTTTTTAAAATACTTCAACTGAATATCGTTAGCATTCTCTAACCATTGCTTAATTGTTGGACTGTCATGAGTTCCAGTGTATGCAGCATAATTTTCATCCCAAAAATCTGGGTCAATTTCTTCACTGCCATCTTCATTTGGTATCCTTTGCTCTAATAAAAGCATTCCTGGAATATTATATTGTTTAAGTATCTGATCAGTTATTTCAAGCTCCACACCCAAATCTTCTGCCAAAAGTCGCTCAAAAGGAACTTTTTGTGCAACTATCTCAAAAAAACTTTTCCAAGGTCCATTCCTCCAGTGCCCATTTAAAGCTGATTCACCATTAGGTATAGCCCAGTATTGAAAAAAACCAACAAAATGATCAATTCTCAAAAAATCGTAACTTTCAAGCAAAATATTCAACTTATCAATCCAATATGAATAATTTTCTTCATAATGATTGTCCCAATTATATAAAGCAGTTCCCCAAATTTGTCCCTCAGTTGTAAAAGCATCTGGTACAGCACCAGAAACAAAACTCATTTTAAAATTTTTGTCTAAATCAAATAAATTTTTATTTAACCAAACATCTGCGGAGTTATGGTTTACATATATTGGAATATCGCCAAGAATTTTAATATTTTTTGAATTTGCATATGCTTTTACTTTTTTCCATTGCAAATCAAATTGATATTGGGTAAAAACATTAAATTTGAATTCATTAGGAAAATTTTTAATTACATGATTGTATAAATCTAATGAATAAGTTAGATATTCTTGTTCCCATTCTGTCCAGTTAACTTTAAACACATCAGATAAAGTTTTAAATATAATATGTTCTTTAATTAGTTTTTTATTTAAAAAATTTTTAATTGCATTATCAGTTAAATCAAGGTTTTTTGAAAGATCCATAAAAATTTGGTTCTTAATTTCGTATACATTTTTAAAATTAACTTCGTCCTGTTGTAACGACTGAAGATCAATTAAAAGTTTTTTATTTTTTATTTCTTTTTCAAATTCATCAAGTGAAATAAGATATGGGTTACCGAGGATTGATGATTTACTAGAGTAAGGCGAATATTCTACTTCGTCTGTTATCCCCAATGGGAGAACTTGCCATAAAGTTGTTTTGCTATCGTATAATAAATCTAAAAAATTGAAGCAAGAATTTCCAAAATCTCCAATCCCATATTTACTTGGTAATGAAGTTGGATGAAGTATTAATCCACTACATCTTTTTATATCCATACATCAATATATTATATGGGTATAATTAAAAACTGATTAATTTATGGTAGAAGAACATAATCCACAATTTAATGATGTAGGAGAGCTTCAAAAAGTAGATTTTTTAGAGGGCGATGTCCATCTAGGATTTTATGATATACGTTTCAATCTTGACGACAATAAATTTTTTAATATTACAAATGATGGTGTTGTAAAGGTTAGAGTACATACTGAACCTGGTATTGAAAAACTGTGGATTCTTTTTGAAGATCCAAACTTTAGACCAATTGAATTGTCTAAATATGCTAGAACAAAAAGATTTGATTATTGGCGAATACACATCAATGCTTTCCAAGATGATTTTAAATTTAGTTTTGCTGCAAAAACTGAAAGTAATTTAGGTATATATTTTGGTAAAAGTGGAATTGCTAATTTTATTTCTCCTTCAGAAAAATGGTATGTAAATAAGAAAGACATTATTAGACATTATGTACCTGACTGGATATTTGGAGGAGTTATGTATCAAATATTTCCAGAAAGGTTTAATAATTCTAAAACTGAGCTGAATCCTGAAACAGTTGTGCAATGGGGTAGCGTATCTAAACGTTTAGAGTTTCAAGGTGGAGATTTGTATGGTGTTTTAGATAAGCTTGATTATTTACAAAAATTAGGTGTAAATATTTTATATTTAAACCCAATATTTTTGTCTAATAGTGTTCATAAGTACGATACTTGGGACCATTTTGAAGTAGATCCACATTTTGGTGGTAATGAAGCTTTAGAAAAATTAATCAACGAACTTCACAAAAGAGGAATGAAAATTATTTTGGATTGCTCCTTAAATCACGTTCACCCTAGAAACTTTGCCTTTCAAGATCTTATTAAAAACGGTGAAAAATCTGAATATAAAGATTGGTTTACCGTAAATAGTTATCCAGTTAGATTAATTTATAGACCTCACCTATATGCAAATACTTACAAAGTTGGATGGGATGGTAATCAATATGAATACAAAGAATACTTAGTTAAAACTATAGAGGATACAAAATTACCTGTTGAAGAAATGTCTAATGATGGTCCAATAATAGAGCCAACTTATAAAGCATGGTGGGGTGTTCCTGATATGCCAAAAGTAAATATGAATTCTGAGGGAGCTATGAAATGGGCTCTAGAAGTTGCAGAGTTTTGGGTTAAAAAATTTGATATAGATGGTTGGAGAATGGATGTTGCAAAAGAAATAACACCACATTTCTGGAAAGAATTTAGAAAAATAGTTAAAAATCAAAAGAAAGAAACAATTCTAATTTCTGAAATATTTGGAGATACAAGCCAATGGCTTCAAGGAGACATGTTTGACGGCACAATGAATTACTCTTTTAGAGAAATGATGACTGATTATTTCGCAATTGATCGTATGTCAACTAAGGAATTTAATGAATCTTTGGCACATTTATATTCTATGTATTCATTTGAAGCTATAAGTTCTTGTCAAAATTTGCTGAGTTCACATGATGTAAAAAGATTTTTAAATAGGTGCGATGATTGGAATGATGTAAAAGGTGCTATTTTTATGCAAGCTACTTTTCCAGGGATTGCTTCAATATATTACGGTGATGAAATTGGATTAAGTGGAGGTGATGATCCCAATAATAGAGAACCATTTCCTTGGCACGATGAATCATCATGGAATACTGAACTCTACGATTACACATCTCAACTCATGAAGTTAAAAGCAAATAATTCTATTTTAAAATACGGAAATTTTGATCTAGTTAGCCACGAAAATGATTTAGTTATTTTTAAAAGAAAATTAAGAGGAGAGTCTCTAATTTGTATATTTAATAGATTTAAAACACTTGAAAATATTAAAATTCCTTCTACAGCACATAAAATTAGCCAAATTTATGGAAATAATGTTGTAAATTTAGCTGCTAATCTCATAACAATTGACCAAATTGAAAAAAACACAGGTTTAATACTTTTAGAGCAGTAAATTTTTTGCCTAATTAATTAGTTATTATTCATATTTTAGTTAAAATTTTTTATAGCTCGTATTGAGTGAATATACGTATATATACGAAAGGGAGTATATGAAAGCTAATAAATTACGATTTATCGTATTTTTATTAATGTTTTCTTTAGTGGCCGTGGCTTGTGGAGGAGATACTGCAGAAGAAGCAGTAGACTCACCAGATACTACTGAAGCACCTAAAGAAACATTAGCTGCCCCTGCAACCACAGCACCACAACCAGAAGTAATCGTTGTGTGGGCTGAAGAAAAAGTTGCAAATGCTTTAAATCCTTTAGTTGCTGCTTATGAAGCTGCTGCTGGAGTTGATGTAGAAGTAGTTGTATATGATTTCGGTGCAATAAGAACAGACGTTCAAACTGCTGGTCCAGCAGGTGAAGGTCCAGATGTTTTCTTAGGAGCACATGACTGGGTTGGAGAATTAGCAGCAAACGGTGTAGTTTCACCACTTGATTTAGGTTCTGTAGCATCTGATATATTTGATGTCGGAGTTACAGCTTTTAGTTATGGTGGAGAAGTCTATGGATTTCCTTATGCTACAGAAGCTATTGCTATGTATTACAATGCAGATTTAGTCGATTCAGTTCCAACAACATGGGAAGATGTAAAAGCTGCTTGTGATGCTGCAGGAACTGAACTTTGCGTTGGTGCACCAGGTGGTGGAGGAGGCGGAGACGCTTACCACAATCACCCATTTGTCGCATCAGCAGGAGGTTATGTATTTGCTTCTGAAGGCGGATTCGATGCATCGGACGTTGGTTTGGATAACGCTGGTGCTTTAGCTTCTGCTGAATACCTAGATGGACTTGTTAAAAATGGAACAGTTGCATCCACAGACTACGGTGGTTCTATGACTGCATTCCAAGAAGGTCGTTCATTATTCTGGATGACTGGTCCATGGGCAAGAGGAGATGCTAGCGCAGTTAATTACGGTGTCGGATTAATTCCTCAGTTTGATGGAAATGCCGCAACTCCATTTGTTGGTGTAAGAGGTGCAATGGTTTCATCATTTAGCGATAAGCAAGTTTTAGCACAAAGCTTTATTCTTGACTTTTTTGCAACTGTTGAAGTTCAACAAGCTATGTATGAATCCGATCCTAGACTACCTGCTACAAAGTCATTATTTGCAATAGTTGAAGCAGCTGATCCAGTTGCCGCAGTTTTTGCAGCTAGTGCTGCAAATGGTATTCCTATGCCAAATATTCCAGAAATGGGAAGTGTATGGGGACCATTCGGTGACGCTTTATTAATTATTAGGGACCAAAACTATGGTACCAATGAAGAAACAGGCGTAACAGTTAGCAATGCATCTGAAGCTATGAAATTAGCAGCAGAACAAATTCGAAATGCAATTGCTGGCGGTTAATTTTTAATTAAGCAATATTAAATTGGGGCTCTGTTGAGCCCCAATTTTTTTAATGATATATTTAAGTATGACACTCTCAAAAATATTAAAATATCTTTTTTTAGCTGTAGTCAATTCATTGATTGTTTATGTTGTTCCACTAGCTTTAACTTTTGAATCTTGGTTCTTCTTATCATTAATTTTATTAATTGGTTTTTTAATAAATTTTGTTTATTTTACTGATAGATTCCAACCTATGAAGTGGATACTTCCAGGTATGATATTTATGCTATCTTTTGTAGTATTTCCTGCCGTATACAATACTTACGTTTCATTTACCAATTGGTCAACAGGGCATATACTTACCAAGACTCAGGCAATTGGAATTTTGGAGGATAGAGTTTTTACAGCTGATGATCAAAAAGGACTTGAATTTGAATTATATATTTTACAAGATATAGATTTAAACTTCTATTATGTAGCAAATTTAGACTCTGAAAATATATTATTTGGAAGAGCTGTTACAGATGATGAGATTTTTACTTCAGCTTATGCCACCCACGAACCTTCATTTTTTACTAATGATGAGTTTTCCACGCCAGATGGCTATTATCAACTTTCAGGAAAAGAACAAATAGCTAATTCAACGATCTTACAAGAACTCTCACTTATAATTGACAAAAATACAAGAGCACAATTATATAAAATTTCTGTTTTTGGAGCCTCTACAGGTCGTTTAACCTCCACTTCTCAACTCTACTCGTATGATGAAGTGAGTGATACTTTATTTAATAATTCAACTAATACAGTATGTCCAGTAGTTATAGATAATTTTGAATGTGAAGGAAAAGAGATAGAACCAGGTTGGAGGGTTTATGTAGGTGGTGATAATTACAGCAAACTTTTTTCTAATCAGAGGATTAGGGGGCCTTTAGGTGTTGTGTCAAAGTGGACATTTCAATTTGCATTATTATCTGTCATGTTTTCATTTGCAGTTGGCCTTCTTTTAAGCATGATATTAAATAAGGATGGTTTAAAATTTCAAAAAATCTATCGAGCTGTCTTTATACTTCCTTACGCAATACCAGCTTTTGTATCAGCGCTTGTTTGGAAAGGATTATTAAATCCTGATTACGGTGTTATTAACTCATGGCTTGGTCCTTTATATGAAATATTAGATGTAGAACCTATAAAATGGCTCAAGACTAAAGAAAGTGCCAGATCAGCTATTCTTTTAGTTAATACATGGCTTGGTTTTCCATATATGTTTTTAATCACTACAGGAGCATTACAATCCATTCCAAAAGAACTTATAGAAGCTGCAAAGGTTGATGGTGCAACTGGGATTCAGTCATTTTGGAGGATAACTTTTCCTTTGCTGATGGTCTCTATATCTCCATTACTAATTGGTTCATTTGCATTCAATTTCAATAACTTTACTTTAATATTTCTTCTTTCTGGAGGAGGGCCACCAATTATTGGAAGTGAGGTATCTGTTGGATGGACAGATATTTTGATTTCCTTTACTTATAAGCTGGCAATTTCCGGAGGTAGAGGAAACCTATTTGGGCTTGCATCAAGTGTTACAATAATTATTTTTGCACTCGTTCTTTTAATTTCAGCTATTTCATTTAGATATACAAAACGATTGGAAAGAATATATGGAAACATTTAGATTTTTTAATTGGATTAAAGAATACGGTTGGAGGCATTTAATAGCATTAATATTTGTAACATTTGCTGTTTATCCAATTTTGTTTGTTGCAACAAATTCAATTGCAGATTTTGCAAACTTAACTAATTCTAAATTAATTCCAGAAGGACTAACCTTAAAACATTACAAATTGCTTTCTTCAAATCCATTAGTTCCATACTTCAAGTGGCTTTTCAATACATATAAAGTTGCTTTAATCGCCGCATTCTTTAATGTTTTCCTTGGATCTCTAGCAGCATATGCGTTTTCTAGACTCCAGTTCAAGGGTCGAAGAGCAAGCTTATTAACCTTAGTAATTGTTCAAATGTTTCCATCTTTTTTAGCATTTGTTGCAATATATCTATTATTTTTTCAAATCAGTGACATTGCTCCATTTATGGGGCTTGGTACACATTTTGGATTAATTCTTGTTTATCTTGGAGGCTCAATAGGATTTAATTCCTGGTTGATCAAGGGTTTTATGGATACCATATCACCTTCTCTAGACGAAGCTGCAAAAGTAGATGGTGCGACTGATTTCCAAATATTCAGGAAAATAATAGCACCACTTTCTAGACCAATTTTAGTTGTAATTTTTGTTATTACATTTATAGGTATTTATTCCGACTTTATTCTTGCTGCCATATTCTTAAAAGATAAAAATCTATGGACAGTTGCAGTTGGAATTAATACAGTTTTTATAGACGATTTCAATGCAGACTGGGGAGTAATAGCTGCATCATCAGTTATAGCAGCAACACCGATTGCTGTTCTATTTATCTTTTTTCAGAAGCAAATTACAGGTGGATTAACTGCAGGATCAGTAAAGGGATAATTCCTATTATTTAATAGCTCATTATGCTTTAATTAATTAAACTTATAATTAGATTCATTGGAGGATATTTTGTCTAAGTTACACGATTATTTGAAATCACAAGAAAATTTAATTACAGCTTCGGTAGAAGGAAAAACACTTTTAGATTTTATTGATAGAAATGCAGAAGAGTACCCCGACTATCCTGCATTAAATACTCCAGCGAATAGAGAATACTCAGCGTGGGATTCAATGTCTTGGTCTGAATATCGTGAAGCCGCAAAAAATTTAGCTAGTGGGTTAATAGATCTAGGCTTAGAACCTGAAGACACAGCATTTATAATGTCAAACAATACGAAAGAGCATAATATTTCAGACTTAGCAATTGTTTATTCCGGTGCTGTCCCGTCCACACTTTATAAACAATTGAAATATTCACAAATTGAATATGTAGCTAATCTAATGGAAGCTAAAATCGCGATAGTAGGCGATAAAGAGTTATTCGAGGAAGTAAATAAAGCAAAAAAAGATTGTCCAAAATTAAAAGCTATTGTTCTAATAAATGATTACGAAAATTATAAAGATCTGGATTACGTTCATAGCTATCACGAATTAATTAACAAAGGTTCTGAAATAAATTCAAATGATTCTTCAAAACTAGACCATGCAATTTCTACAATTACACCTGATACACTTGCATGCTTAATTTTTACTTCAGGTACAACAGGTAAACCAAAAGGAGTAATGATTTCACATAAGAACGTACTATGGACAATTGAAAGTCTTTTTGGTCAAATGATACCAGCTAAAAAATTTCCAAGAATTGTTTCTTACTTACCAATGGCTCATATTGCTGCAAGGGCAGGAGATCATTATCAGGCAATATATCGAGTTGGTCAAATTTTTCCTGTTCCCGTATTAGAAGATATGAAAAATGCTTTACCAACAATTAAGCCATCTGTATTTTTAGCTGTACCAAGAGTATGGGAAAAATTTAAAGCTGGATTGCAAGTAAGAATTGATGAAAATCCAAAAAAAGATCTTATAGACAAAGCTATTAAAAATGGTCTTGAAAAAGTCGAATTAGAGCAAGCTGGAAAAAAAGTTCCATTTGGAATTGCCTTAAAACATAAAGTATTTTCTAAATTGGTGTTTTCAAAATTCAAAGATGGTCTAGGGATATCAGATACTGAATACTTTGTAACTGCTGCTGCACCTATGAATCAAGAAGTACATAAATGGTTTCATGCAATAGATATTGATGTTACTGAAATATATGGAATGACCGAAGATACAGGTCCAGCAACAATAGGTGTACCAGGTAATGCGGCTGGGCTTTTTTCAAAAAAATTAAACTCTGAAGGTTTAACTATACCAAAGATTCTAAATCCAATTGGTAAAGTCGGAATCCCAATACCTGGAACTGAAGTTAAAGTCCTTGAAGATGGTGAACTTTGTATTAAAGGTAACCATGTTGCTCAAGGATATTATAAATCTGAAGATCAAACACAAGAAACTTTTGATAATGAAGGTTGGCTACATACTGGAGATCTAGCAGAGATTGACGATGAGGGTTATGTCAAGATTATTGGTAGAAAAAAAGAAATCTTAATTACATCAGCGGGTAAAAATATTGCTCCAGTTGAATTAGAAGATTTAATTAAACCGCATCAATTAATTGGTCAAATTTGTGTAGTAGGCGATGGTAAGAAATATTTGACTGCATTAATTGTTTTAGATGGAGATGGAGGAGCGCAAGCTTGGGCTTCTGAAAATGGTGTTGAATATTCAATTAAAGATATGTCTAAAAACTCAAAAGTGATTGAAGCGATACAGAGTCAAGTTGATGAAGCAAACTCAAAAGTTGCCCAAGTCCAACAAATCAAAAAATTTATTATTTTAGAAAAAGAGTGGACAGATTCAAGCGGTGAATTAACTCCAACTATGAAATTAAAGAGAAATGTAATTGCTGAAATTTATAATGAGCAAATTGAATCTATGTATGAAGGGGATTAAATATGGGAAATGTAAATTTCGAAGGTAAAACAGTAATAGTTACTGGTGCGGGTAATGGCTTAGGTAGATCATACGCACTTGAGTTTGCCGCTAGAGGAGCAAATGTAGTTGTTAATGATTTAGGTGGTTCGGTTGATGGATCAGGAGGTGCAAATGCTCCTGCTGATTTAGTAGTAGAAGAAATTAAAAAAAATGGTGGGGAAGCAGTAGCAAACTATAGTTCTGTTGCATCAAAAGAAGGTGGTGAATCTATAGTTACAACAGCTCTTGAAACTTATGGAGATTTACATGCAGTTGTTAATAATGCAGGTATTTTAAGAGATAGAAGTTTTTCAAAAATGTCAGAAGAAGATTTCTCACTTGTATTAGATGTTCATCTAAAAGGAACTTTCTACGTATGTCAACCTGCTTTTAATCACATGAAAGAAAAAGGCTATGGGAGGTTTGTAAATGTTGCTTCTCCATCTGGTCTTTTTGGAAACTTTGGTCAATTGAATTATGGTGCAGCGAAGATGGGGATTGTTGGCTTGACTAATGTTATGGCAATCGAAGGAGCTAAATACAATATTAAAGCTAATGTTTTAGCTCCCAACGCAACAACAAGAATGACTGAAGAACTTTTTGGTGAAGACTTTGCAAAAATGTTCAGTGTTGATAATGTAACACCTTTAGTTGTATATTTAGCTTCAGAAGAGTGTCAAACTTCTCATGAAATATTTTCTTGTGGTGCAGGCAGATTTGCTCGGGTAGGAATATCAACTCACGTTGGGTATTTTAACCCAAAAGCCGATGCAGATGATATTAGCAAAAATTTTGAAAAAATTAGAAAGATTAATGAACCAATTTACCCAGGTAGTATTTTAGATGAAATGCCATTATTTAATGAAGCAATGCAAAAAGGAGATATTTAATTGGTTTCAACGCTAACTGATAAATCTAATCCTGAGTTGCTTGTTAAAGAAAAGTTAACTGAATTAATTGAATTTAGAAAAAACTCTCAAACTTTACAAGAATTTTGGGGAAAGCAATTTGACTTAGGATTAGCATGGGTTCAATTTCCTGAAGGAGCTGGAGGATTAGGTTTAAATCCAAAATATCAACTGTTCATAAGTGAGACGCTAAGAAAAGAAGGAATCTCTCAACAAAATCGAGTTGCAAACATATTAGGTATTGGTATGGGAGCTCCAACTATTGTTGAATTTGGAACTGAAGAACAAATAGCTAAATATTTAAGACCAATGTTCACTACTGAAGAAATTTGGTGTCAATTGTTTTCCGAACCAGGTTCTGGATCAGATTTAGCAAGTTTGTCAACAAAAGCGGTTGATGACGGAGATGGTTATATTGTCAATGGACAAAAAGTGTGGACAACTTTAGGTCACTTAGCAAAATGGGGTCTAATTGTTACTAGAACAGATCCAAATGTTCCAAAACATAGGGGATTAACATTTTTTATTGTTGATATGGAATCTGACGGAGTTGATGTACGCCCATTAAGACAAATAACTGGAGAAGCAGAGTTTAATGAAGTTTATTTTACAGATGTTAAAATTCCAAAACAAAATATGTTAGGAAGCTTAGGCGATGGCTGGAGGGTTTCTTTGGCAATTTTAATGAATGAGAGAGTAGCAATTGGCGGTAATGTTAGGGAACGAGGAAGCGGAGCCCCAGGTCACTTAGTTCAATTATGGAAAGATTTAAAACTTTCCGATCCAGTTACTAAAGATAAGCTTGTAAGTTTGTGGATAGAACAAGAAGCAGTTCGATTGACCAATATACGTGCTACGGAATTAAGGGAGAAGGGAATACCAGGACCAGAGGGTTCGACAAGTAAACTTTATGAAGCTGAAATTAACAAAGCATCTTATGAGTTTGGAATGGAAATGTTAGGTAATGACGGGCTACTCTTTCCAAGAGGATATGAACTAACACAACCAGAGTTAAATTTTGAAAATGAAACATTTGGATTTACAGATACACAAAGTTTATTTTTAAGATCAAGAGCTAACTCAATTGAAGGTGGGACTTCAGAAATAATGAGAAATATTATTGCTGAAAGAGTACTTGGTTTACCAAGCGAACCTAAATCAGATAAAGATAAAGCTTGGAAAGATATTCCTAGATCTTAATTAGTAAATAATACAGTAATTTCCCTCATCGCAGTTAATTTTTATCAATCTTTCAATTGATTCATTACGTAATGTACTAGTTGAACCAAAATTAATATTTTTATTTTGAAGATTCCATTTAGCTCCAGAAATGTTTAAATTTTTAATATTAGATAGTGGAAGTAAACTGAAAACTTGATGTAAATCTATTTCAATTGATTTGGGATTAAATACGATTTTTTGCTTTCCGTAAAACCAGGTTATTTTATTTGAGAATTTACTAATTGAAATTGTAATAAATATGGAAAGCAAATGGTCAATTTCACCATTTTCACCTCCAATTATATCTATTGATTGAATTTCAAATTTTGAAACATAATCCATTGCAATTTCAAAATCAGTTTGATCTTTATCTTTTGGATATTTAATTATTTCAATATTATTTTTGACTGATTCATTGAGTAAAATTTTATCAATTGAATCTAAGTCTCCAATTATCAAATCAGGAGATACCGAAATTTTATTTAAATGTTTTATACCACTATCAACAGCTATTATTTTTTCATATTCTATTTTTTGTTTTATATCAGAAGAACACTTTCCTCCAATTGACATTAATATTTTCATTACACTTTCATCTTAATAATCAATTTATCACTATATATTTCTCACATAACACAGTTTGGTTAAGATATTTATCATGAGCAATGAATATAATTTTAAAATTGGTGAAGAAGCTGTAAAAACTATTATAGAGTTAAGAGATAAAGAACCCGGAGACAAAGAATATGCTTTGTTCTTACAAATAGATGGAGTTCATGGCAATCAATTCACATACGATTTAAGTTTTTTAGATATTAATCAAGCACGAACAGATGACTTAAGACTAGATTTTGGAAATTTACCAGTAATTATAGCGTCTAAGGATATTGATAAATTCGATGGCGCTAGCCTTGATATGTCAGATGATGAGTTTGCTCCAGGCTTAACTATGGATAATCCAAATACTCCTAGTCCTGCAATGATAGGGAATCCTGCAGATTTGCCGGAATTAAAAGGTGAGTTAGCAGAAAAAGTTCAAGCTGTGCTTGAGAATCAAATAAATCCAGCAATTGCATCACACGGTGGAGCTGCACAATTAATTGGAGTTGAAGGTAATGATATTTATTTAAGACTTGGTGGTGGTTGCCAAGGTTGTGGTATGGCACAAGTTACACTTTCGCAGGGAATTGAAGCATCTCTCAGACAAGCTGTTCCTGAAATAGGTAATATTATTGATGCAACTGACCATGCAGCAGGTGAAAATCCTTATTTTGCTTCACACTAAAACTTAATAACTGATTTACCTATATTTTTCCTAGATAGAAAGCTTTCAAGAGCTAAATAAGTTTGTTCTAAATTAAAAATATTTTTTGGAACAATATCTAATTTTCCCTCGTTAACATAACTAACTAATTCTTGAAAATCTTCTGCTGTTTCATGAGGAGATGTATTAGTCCAACGGCCCCACCAAACACCGACAATTGAAACACCTTTTACCAGTGTTAAATTTAATGAAATTTTTGGTATTTCTCCATTAGCGAATCCAATTACTAAAAGTCGTCCATTAAATGCTGTAGCTCTTAATGCTTGCTCAGTAGCATTTCCACCAACAGGGTCTATAACTATGTCAACCCCCTTACCTTCAGTTAAATCTTTTACTGCTTCCTTTAAATCAACTTTGTCATACCTAATAATTTCATTGCTACCAAGACTCTTTACATAATCTGCTTTTTCATCCGATCCAACTGCAGAAATAATTTTTAAACCCATAATTTTAGCCAATTGAATAGAAGCAGTACCTATTCCACCAGAAGCTCCAAGAACTAATAGTGTTTCACCATTTTTAGCGTTTGCTCTTCTTTTAAGTGCATAATATGAAGTTCCATAATTTATAGGTAAGCTTGCACCAGCAAGAGAGTCAAACTCATTGTTAACTGGTATTACTAAATTTTTATTTACACTTACATATTCAGCAAAACCGCCAATTGTTGGAATACCAATTACTTTTGTGCCAATAGGTAACTTAACTTTTTCACCAATTTCTTCTATATATCCACAAACTTCATTTCCAGGTACAAAAGGTGGTTCCATAACGATTTGATATTTACCTTGAACTAGAAGTGCATCTGGAAAATTTACCCCTGCTGCCTCAACTTTTATTAATACTTCATTTTCAGAAATATTTGGTTTATTGTACTCTTTGACTTCTAAAAGTTTTGGGTCACCCAACTGGGTACAAACAACTGCTTTCACTTAGTTACTCCTAATTTAGTAAAGAAACCTAAAAATAAAATTCGTAATTTAAATAACCTCAAAAAGGCCGGCTGCTCCCATTCCGCCACCAACACACATTGTAACAACAACATATTTAGCACCTCTACGCTTACCCTCCATAAGTGCATGCATAGTCATTCTTGCACCAGTCATACCATAAGGATGGCCTATAGATATTGATCCACCATTTACATTGTAAATTTCGTTATCAATTCCTAAATAATCTCTACAATAAAGAGCTTGAACTGCAAATGCTTCGTTTAGTTCCCAGAGACCTATGTCGTCAATAGTTAAATTAAATCTCTCTAATAATTTTGGAACAGCATAGATCGGACCAATACCCATTTCTTCTGGAGCAAGCCCAGCAACTGCCATCCCTCTGTAGTAGCCAAGTGGAGTAAGCCCTTTTTTTTCAGCAACTTTAGATTCCATAATAACAACTGCTGCTGAGCCATCAGATAATTGAGAAGCATTTCCTGCAGTGATGAACTTACCTTCTCCATAAACTGGCACTAAAGTCGATAATCCCTCTAAATTAGTTTCTGGTCTATTACCTTCATCTTTCTCTAAAGTGACCTCTAGTTCAGAAATTTCTCCAGTAACTTTATCTTTTACTAATTTAGATGTGGTTGTTGTAATTATTTCATCCTTAAATAATCCTGCTTCCTGTGCGGTAGCTGTTCTAAGCTGACTTTGTAATGAATACTCATCTTGACTTTCTCTTGTTATGTTGTATTTAGAGGCTACTAAATCAGCAGTTTCAATCATTGGCATATAAGCATGTTTTGCATTGTTAGTTACCTGGGAGTCAATTTCTAATCTCATTTCAGCTGTCTGAACTAGAGAAATAGATTCAACACCACCAGCAACAATAACATCCATATTATCTGTGATAATTTGTTTTGAGGCTGTAGCAATTGCCATCATACCAGATGAACATTGTCTATCAATAGTCATACCTGAAACAGTGTGTGGTAAGCCTGCAGCAATTCCAGCTAACCTACCAATGTTTAAAGCTTGAGATCCTTGTTGTTGAGCGCAACCTAAAACTACATCATCTATTTCAGCTGGATCTATTCCAGCTCTCTTTACTGCTTCAGTAATTGAATATGAAGCTAAAGTTGGTGCAGCTGTTTTGTTATATGCACCTCTATATGCTTTACCAATTGGAGTCCTCGCTGCTGATACAATTACTGCTTCTCTCATATTTTCCTCACTATTCTTGTACTATATAAAGACTTAATGCTTCAACTACAGCAGCTGGTTTTTCTTTTCCTTCTATTTCAATTGTTATAGTAGATTTTAACAACCAGCGTCCGTTTTTTTTGTACTGTACATCTGATAAAACAAATCTTCCTCGAATTTTACTATTAACTGGAACTGCCTCCATAAATCGAACTTTGTCAACACCGTAATTTACAGCCATTTGCACTTTTTCTGGCATAAATCCAACTTCTGCTGACATAAACGAAACCAGGCTTAAAGTTAAATATCCATGTGCAATAGTTGTTCCCCAAGGAGTTGCTTTTGCCATTTCTTCATCAACATGAATAAACTGATGATCATTTGTTGCTTCAGCAAACTGGTTTATTCTTTCTTGGGTTATTTCAATCCAATTTGAAACTCCTGTTTCTTGACCTATATATTTTTCAAGCTCATTTGCTGGAACAATATTCATAATATCTCCTTTAAAAGATTTGGGTTCGAAGCTTTTTTAGCAAACATCAAAGTACTGTTTCCAAATTCTTCGATTTCTTTTTTATTTACTTCTCCATAATAACCAAGTGAGTATCTTACGTAGACACCCTCCATAATCATTGCATGTTTCCAAAATGATAGTCGAATAAAATATTCGATATTTCTTAAGTCAGAATTTGTATTCTTTTCATACTCTTCTAATAGTGAATTTCTATCAATAAATCCACTAGATAGAGTTGGAGCATTAATAAATGGAGTATCAATTTCATCTAAATTGCTCCATGAAGCAATCACGGTTCCTAAATCTGCAAGTGAATCTCCAATAGTGCAAAGCTCCCAGTCTAAAATAGCTGCTACAGAATTGTTTGATATTCTAACATTATCAAGTCTGTAATCTCCATGCACAATAGAGGTTCTTAACTGAGTTGGTATATTTTCAAAAAGCATTTTTGTTGCAAGATTTAAATCTTTTAGTTCTCTAACTTTTTGTGCTTCAAGTTGTTTACTCCATCGGGACAGTTGACGTTCAATATAATTTTCATGCTTTCCTAAATTTTTCAATTCTGTTTCCTGAAATCTAAAATTATGTAATTGAGCAAGAGATTGGATAAATGAATTTGAAATTTTTACTTTTTCTTCTGAAGTAAATTTGTTTGCAACGAAGTTATCTGCAATAGTAACACCATCAATAAACTCCATAATATAAAAATCTGAATCTGAGTGTACATTCTTATTTGTGAAAAAAATAGGTTTTGCGACAGGTATATTTGTTTTTGATAATTCTGATATTATGTTAAATTCTCTTTGCATATTATGAGCAGATTCTAAAATTTTTCCAAAAGGTGGTCGACGCAAGACATAAGAATTACTATCGTCGAATATTTTATAGGTTATATTTGACCTTCCAACTTTGAATTGCTCATACTCAAATTCTTTCTCGATCTCAATATTTGATGAAATAAATTCTCTTAAAGAATCTGTGAAATAATCCATTAATAAATATCATAAGAAAAATTTATCAACCACTCAAGTAAATTGATAGAATTGAGTAATGGATTTCAATTTTTCAAAAGTATCTTTAGAGTTACAAAACAGATTGAATCAATTTTTTGATGATTATATTTTTCCTAATGAAATTGAATATGATAAACAAATTATTGAATCAGGAAATTCACTTTATATCCCGCCAATTTTGGAAGATTTAAAAAATGAAGCAAAAAATCAAAAACTTTGGAATTTATTTCTACCTAACAAAAAATATGGTCCCGGTCTTTCTAATGTTGATTATGCACCTCTAGCAGAGAAGATGGGACAAGTATGGTGGGCTTCTGAAGTTTTTAATTGCTCTGCTCCAGACACTGGAAATATGGAAATATTAGCTGAATTTGGTACTCAAGATCAGATTGAGGAATGGTTAATACCTTTACTTAATGGAGAAATTAGATCATGTTTTGCAATGACTGAACCAGATGTTGCTTCCTCTGATGCAACAAATATTTCAAGTTCAATTGAATCTGATGGTGATAATTATGTTATAAATGGAAAAAAATGGTGGACTTCTAATGCTATTAATCCAAATGCAAAAATATGTATATTCATGGGCGTAACAAATCCTGAAAACCCTCCACATACTAGACAAAGTCAAGTTCTAGTTCCGATGTCTAGTAAAGGAATTACTATCAAAAGACCTATGACAGTATTTGGTTATGACGATGGATACACTGGACATCCAGAAATACTATTTGATAATGTAGTTGTTCCTAAATCTAATATTATTGGTTCTGAAGGAATGGGTTTTAAAATAGCACAAGCAAGACTAGGTCCTGGCAGAATTCACCACTGCATGAGATCTATTGGTATGGCAGAGAGAGCTTTAAAACTTATGATTCAAAGAGTTGAGAATAGAGAAACCTTTGGTTCGAAGATATCAGATCAAGGTGTTGTTCAAAATTGGATAGCAAAATCAAGAATAAAAATAGAACAAGCAAGGTTGCTAACTTTAAAAACCGCTTGGTTAATTGATACTGTTGGGAAAGAACAAGCAAAAATTGAAATTTCAGCAATTAAAGTTGCAGTAGTAGAAGCAGCCTCATATGTAATTGATAAAGCAATTCAAGCTCATGGCGCAATGGGAGTTTCACAGGATACTCCACTTGCTAGAATGGCAGCTGGTGCAAGAGTTCTAAGAATTGCAGATGGACCAGACGAAGTGCATTTAAGATCAATAGCTAAAAGAGAAATTAACAAATATAGATGATAGAAAAAATATTTGTTATTGGTGGTGGACAAATGGGAAGCCAAATAGCAGCGTTATCAGCAATTGCTGGTTATGAAACATCTATTTTTGACAGTGATGTAGAGAACCTAAAAAATAAAATAAAATTTTCAGATCAAAATATTAAAAATTTGGTTTCTAAGCACAAATTTTCTGAAGAACAATATGATTCTTTTCAGAAAAATTTAAAAATTGTGGAAAACATTGAGGAACCTTTAAACGAAACTACTTTCCTGATAGAAGCTGTAGTAGAAAAATACGAAGTTAAAAATGAGATTTTTAAAAATATTTCTAAAAAATTAGACAAATCAGTTGTTATAGCATCAAACAGCTCTTTTTTACCTGCTTCAGAATTATCAATTGATTGCGATTATCCCGAAAGATTTATCAATATGCATTTCTTCTATCCACCATTACGAATGGATTTAATTGAAATTTCATATCCATCTAATTTTTCAAAAGAAATCTTAGAAAGAACTGTCAAAGTTAGTAAAAATATGGGAAGAACAGTAGTTGTTTTAAAAAAAGAAACCCCAGGATTTATAGTAAATAGAATGCTATCCGCACTTATTGATGAGGCTTATCAACTTTATGATGAAGGAATTGCAGATTTTGAAGATATCGATATTGCAATTAAAAAAGGTTTGAATCATCCACTTGGTCCTTTTGAATTGTCCGATTATTCAGGTTTAGATATTTACTATTATTCAAAATTAAAACAATTTAATGAAACTCAAAAAGAGAAAGACAGACCTAAAACTTTTATAGAAGAAAAAGTTAAGAAAGGTGAGTTAGGTGTTAAGACCGGTAAAGGTTTTTATGACTACAAGAATGACTAATTAAAATCATCATCTTTAAGATTAAACTGAACTTCTTTTTCTGGTTTAATGACTAATACTACTCTTTCTGTTTGAATTTCAAAAGGATATGGCTTATTCCAATACTTTTCTGATAACTTATCTATATTTGCTCTTGCTTCTGAGCCTCTTATTTCATCAATTATTTTTCCCCTGACTTCAACAAATTTAAATGGATTATCATGTTTCCAAATCATTACAGTGACTCTTGGGTCAAGTTTTGTATTCTTGTACTTTATTCTGTGAATTTCAGTATTAATCAAAATGTTTTGGCCATCTGTATCAACCCACATCACATGAGTTTGTGGTGTGCCATTTGTAAATAATGTAGTAAAAGCACAGTAATTTGGTTCACCTGCCATAAGTATTGTTTTGTTGTCTAGTTTCATGTGTTAAATTATAGTTTATGAAAGTAGTTTTACAGAGAGTGAAAAGTGCATTTGTTGAAGTTGAAAATAAAACTATTTCTGAAATTAACAGAGGTTATCTAACTTTTTGGGGTATCGAGGAAAATGATACAACTGAAGACTATGAAGCATTGATAAAAAAAATTTTGAACCTAAGAATATTTTCAGATAATGATGGAAAAATGAATAAATCGATACTCGATGTAGAAGGAGAAATTTTAGTAGTTAGTCAATTTACTCTTGCAGCTAGTTATATAAAAGGTAACAGACCTTCATTTATTAAAGCAAAAAATCCTCAAGAAGCTGACAAAATGATCAGAGAAATTATTAATGAATTTTCGAAAAATATTACTACAAAACAAGGAAGCTTTGGAGCTTCAATGCAAGTTGGGTTAGTTAATGACGGCCCAGTAACATTTATTTTATCTTCAATCAATGGAAAGTTAGAAGAAATAAATTAGGCAGATTGTAAATCTATTTTTTTAATATAACTTTTTTTTTCTAATTTTTTGTCCAAATAGTATTCTTCCCCAGCCCACAAATGCAAACCCAATCCTAATTTCATTGCACATCTTTTGAAGGAATCAGACTCAGCATGTTTTGCATTAGATCCATCGGTACCTTGATCATGTTCTACATCCCCAATCGAAGTAACGGTTACAAGCTTACCGTCAATGTCTACTGTTAATTTACCAAAGCAACCTACAACTTTACCAGAAGATTCTTGTCTTATTAGTTCAACAACTTCCCAATTAAATGGTCCACAAACCTCTAATAATCTTTGAGTTATAACTGGGTGTGGAACATAGTCTCCAAATTTTCCTTTAGGAGCTTTTTTTATCCATTCTTTAGGAAATTTTCTAGATAGTTCATACAATTGTTTCATTTTTTTCTCTCCATTTCTCCTAATTCAATTGCCCATCGAGGTGCAGTTGAATTATCAGTATTAATAACTTGAAGCTTTGGTGCTTCATCCCATACTTTTTCAATAAAGGTATCTCGTGCTAGTTGTTGATCCATACCTTTTTTTTTAGCAACAGCATCTAAACCTCTCAGCTTTGGCACAAATGTTTCACCACATATTGCTGATAGATTTTCTATCTCATCTTCTGAAAGTTTTTTATTCGTTGCCCAGTCGAGTAATTTTTTAATATCCATAGTTTTTGATTTGTATCCTTTTGAAAAAGTAAATACTGAGTTTGAAATTTTAATTGAACCATTTTCCTCAACATCAGTAGCAATTTTACTGTCTACAAACTTGTTTATTCTAGTTGTATTATCCTTTGCATTTATTGAAACACCTCTAGCAACAAATAACTCTTTAGGATTATTTAAGCTACCAAGCTCAGTATTTTCTAGATTGTCTACATTAGATTTTGCAATATCCCAAATAATATCTTTCAACTTATTCTCCTTTTTTAGGCTGCTTCATCATATATTCTATGACAATTACAACTATCGCTATGATTTTCACATATAAAGTATGCTCTAAGACCTGCTGCTTCTAATTTTTTTAATAATTCAATTTCTTTCATATTTAAAATTTACAGTTTAGGTATGACAAAATATTTAAAAATTTTGCAATTTCAATTAAATATTTAGATAATATTGAAATGTGATAGTTGAAAACAATCTATTTGACTCTCAAATGTATAAAGAAGTTATAAAACAATATGAGGGTGTTGCAGATTTAATAAATTTAGATCCAAATATAAGAGAAAGACTTAAGCTTCCACAAAGATCATTAGTAGTAACATTTCCATTTAGACGAGATGAATATGATGAAGTTGAGACAGTAGTCGGATATAGAGTTCAACATGTTCTTTCTATGGGTCCAACTAAAGGAGGTATTAGATATTCTCCGGATGTTAATTTAGGAGAGGTCACAGCACTTGCTATTCTAATGTCTTGGAAGTCAGCAATTGTTGGTTTGCCGTATGGCGGTGCCAAGGGTGGAGTAGCAATAGACCCTAATCCATTAACAAGAGCAGAAAAACAAAGAGTTACAAGAAGATATACAGCTGAACTTATACCAATTATTGGTGTAAATAAAGACATTCCAGCACCTGATTTAGGCACCGATGAACAAACTATGGCTTGGATAATGGATACCTATAGTAATTTTGTTGGTTATGCTACACCGGGTATAGTTACTGGTAAACCTGCATCAATAGGAGGATCGGTTACAAGGAAAGAATCAACAGGTCGCGGTGCTGTTGCAGTTGGTGTTGCAGCAATGGAGAAAATTGGTAAAACTATTAAAAACTCTAAAGTAGTTGTTCAAGGTTTCGGAAATGTTGGTAGATATGCTGCAATGGCGGCGTACGAGCAAGGTGCGAAAGTTATTGCAGTTAATGATGTAGATGGTTCGATAATTAATGAAAAAGGCATAAATATTCCTGAGCTTTTTAAATATACTTCAAATAATGTTTCTGTAAATGGATTTCCTGGTGCAGAAAAACTTAATGAAAGTATTTTGGAGATTGACTGTGATGTTTTGATACCAGCTGCTGTAGGTGGAGTAATAACTTCAAGCAATGCTTCAAAAATAAAAGCAAAAGTATTAATAGAGGGAGCTAACTCTCCAACAACACTTAACGCAGATAAAATACTAAGAGAGAATGGAGTATTGATTATTCCTGATATTCTTGCAAACGCAGGAGGCATCACAGCTAGTTATTTTGAATGGGTTCAAAATACTCAAAATTATCTATGGAAAGAAGCTGAGTTGTATGAAAAACTTATTGATGTAATGCTTACAGCTTTTGAAGAGATTTGGACTATTTCTGAAAAACAAAACTGTGATTTAAGAACCGCTGCTTTGATTAAAGGAATCAAAAGAGTAGCTGCAGCAAAATTAACTAGAGGTTTGTTTCCTTAATAAATTTTCTATATTTTCTAAAATTTTATCTTTTTCAATTTTTAATCTTGCAATATCTTTTTTCAATTTTTCTAAGTCAGTTTTAGCAATTGGCGAATCACTTGGAATATCATTTGGTTTAGAAATTAATTCGTATGCTTCTATAGTTTCTTCATAATCTTCAATCTGAATATTTATTTCTTGTAAATGTGAAGTATCAGGTGCATCAGGATTAAAAATAGGACATATGGGTTTGTAGTAACACCAGTCACACAGAGTATTTTTTATAGGTGGAAACTCATTATTTTGAAAAGCAATTTTAATATTGTTCCATATTTCAAGTATTTCTTCTTTGGCTAAATTGAGCATTTCTTCATCAATTTTTAATGTATGTATAGTTGAATTTTGAAGATAAATTAATTTAAGCTCCACAGGCATTTCACCGGTTTCTTCTTTTATTAATAAAGCATATAGTTTTAAAGCAAAAAATCGTGGCTCTTTATATTTAGCTAATGGCGCTTTTCCACTTTTATAATCGACAATTATTAATTCTCCATTTTCATTTCTATCCATTCTGTCGAGAATGCCTCTTAAATTTAAATCTTCAATACTTCCTCTCACCCAACGTTCTCTTTCTATTGGTTCAAATATTTTAGGATCTTCAATATTCATGTAATTATTGAGCAACTTTAAACCATCAAGTCCCCATTCTCTTTCTTCTTCAATACTTGAAAATAAATTATGATGTTCATCGTTATTTCTTACTTTTGTCCATGCATTTCTGAATAAATCATGAAGTTTTTCAGTTGTTCTCTCATTATTAGGTAGGTCAAACAAATCTTCCAATGCTTGATGTACCGTTGTGCCTTTTGCTTGAACTTCATTTGTTGGTTCTATTATTTTGTCAATATTTGCATATTTAAATTGTTTTGGACAAGTTTTAAACTGAGAAGCTCTTGATGGTGATAAGTTCTTTATCATATTACAACTATAACTTCTTAAATATTAAAAATGTACAATAGAGATATGACTAAATTTTTAAAAATTTTACAAATTATTGGAATTTTAACTTTTGTCTTATATTTTGTAGCAGGTATTTTGTACAACTCTTTCAGTTGGTTTAATTATTTATTCAATTAAACATCATTTTTTTTATAAATTGAGAGTTTGCTAAAGTAATACTGGTGAATAAGCAAAAAATAAAAGTAGCGATTCTAGGAGTTGGCAATTGTGCGAGCTCATTTGTACAAGGAATTCATTACTATTCAAATTCTGATTCAGAAGATGGTTTAATATCTGATGTAATTGGAGGTTATAAAGTTTCAGATATTGATGTTGTCGCAGCATACGATATAAATACTACAAAAGTTGGCAAAGACTTGAGTGAAGCAATTTTTGCTGAACCTAATAATACTCTTAAGTTTTCAGATGTACCAAAAACAGGCATCATAGTTGAACCGGGTGTTGTTAACGATGGTATTGGAAAATTTGTTAAGGATATTATAAATCCTGTTTCTGATTCAGCTGACTTTGAAACTTCATTAAAAAATTCTGGAGCAGAGATTTTAATCAACCTTTTACCTGTTGGTTCAGATGAAGCTACAAAGTTTTATGCTCAATGTGCTATAAACGCAAAAGTTGGGTTTATAAATTGCATACCTGTTTATATTGCTAGGGATGAAAATTGGTTTAACAAGTTTAAAAGCAATAATGTTCCTCTAATTGGTGATGATATTAAAAGTCAAGTTGGTGCAACTATAGTTCATAGAGTTTTAGCACAGCTTTTCTCTGATAGAGGAGTACAACTTAAAAACACTTATCAATTAAACGTTGGTGGAAATATGGATTTTTTAAATATGTTAGAAGAAGAAAGATTAGAGACTAAAAGAAGTAGTAAAACCTCATCTGTAACTTCAGTAGCTAATAAAGGAAAAGGTATTGAAGCAGATCATGTTCGAATTGGACCATCAGATTATGTTAAGTGGTTAGAAGACAGAAAGAAAGCTTTTATTAGATTAGAAGGTTCTGCTTTTGGCGGAGCTCCATTGAATATTGAAGTTCAACTGGAAGTATGGGATTCTCCAAATAGTGCAGGCGTAACAATTGATGCAGTAAGGTATATGAAGTTTTTTAAAGATAAAGAAGATTTAGATTCGCTCGATTTAGTTTCTGCTTGGTTAATGAAAGCTCCACATAGCCCACACCAAGATAGCGATGTTTTAAATCAATTACATGAATTAACCCACAAAGAAATAAATTAATTTAAAGAATTTTCAAAAATATTTAGTGCTTCATTAACTTGCTCAAGAGGAGTAGTTAAAGGACCCATAAATCTAATAACGTTTCCATCTTTGCCGCAACTTACAAGCAATAGTCCATTTTCCCTTGATTTTACTAATACTTTATTAACTAATTCTTTGTTTGGCGATTTGTTTACTTTATTGTCTACAAATTCAACACCTAACATTGGACCGTAACCTCTTACATCTCCAATAAATTCATATTTCTCTTTTAAATCATGTAAAAAGGTATTCATTAAAATAGCTTGATCTTGTGCATTTGTAAGAATATCTTCTGTATCAAAAGCCTCTAGAACACCTAATGCTGCTGCACATGAAATAGGTGAAGCACCAAATGTACTTCCTATACCAGCATCATGTATAGAGTCCATAATTTCACTTCTTCCAATTACTGCTGCTAAAGGAAAGCCACCACCAATTCCTTTTGCTAAGGTAACTAAATCAGGCTCAACATCAATAAGTTCTGCTCCAAACATTTTTCCTGTTCTTCCATAGCCGGTTTGAACTTCATCAAAAATTAACAAGATGCCATGTTCATCGCAAATACTTCTTAATTCACTTAAAAAATATTTAGAAGCAGGAATATATCCTCCTTCACCAATTTGAATTTCTACTAAAATTGCAGCAGTATCTTTAGGATTTACGCTTTCCATAAAAAGTTTTTTGATACTTTCTAGTGCCATCTCATCACTTAAATCTCTATAGTGATATGGATAAATTGCATGATGAACAAACTCAGGGAAAGGACCAAATCCTTCTTTGTAGGGCTTATCTTTACCTGTCAGAGCCATTGCAAGATAAGTTCTTCCATGAAATCCGCCTTGAAAAGATATAATTTGTTTTCTTTGTGTAAAGTATCTAGCAATTTTTACAGCATTTTCTATAGCTTCGGCACCACTATTTACAATGAAAGATTTTGTTTTTGAGTTTATAGGGTATCTAGAATTTAGTTGTTCTGCAAGAAGAACAGCATTTTCATGAGGTGCAAATGCAAAACATGAATGTGAAAAGTTTTTTAGTTGTTCCTCTACTTTATTGACAACTTTATCATGTAAATGACCAGTATTGAGGACAGCATAACCTCCGACAAAATCTAAATATCTATTTCCTTTGCTATCCCAAACTTCAGCATTTTTTCCTTTTGTAATGAAATTATCTAAAGTGCTAAACCATGCTTTTGGTACATTTTCTGTTATGAGATTAGTTAGTAAATTCTCCATTAATCATTACTGTAACTGATTTATAGATAATACTCAATTTTATTGACACTAATATAAAGCTATGGAAGATTTGTACTTTAAATTGACAATTCTTATCTCTATATATACAAATGCTATCGCTAGTATATTTTTTATTCTTATTTCACTTAAACTATTCTCAATTAAAGAAAAACTTTCAAATTATATAATTTTTCTTTCTACAGGAACTGTTCTCTTTCAAGTGCTTTATACAATTTATCAATACACACAGAATTCTGAAATAGGTTCTTTATTTATGTTTTACAATATGATTAATTTGTTCATTTTGACTTTTTTATATATTTATAGAAACGATATGAAGATTAAGTTTTACCCATATTGGTCCTTTGCTTTTCTATTCTTAATGGGTATGGAAATTAGGACTTATCAAACTTTTGGTTTAGGTTTTTAAATGCCGTTTAAATTATTAGAAGATAAAAAAACTTTTGCTTATGTGAACTCTGATTTTCCCAAAGTGTGTTTTTTACACGGATGGGGTAGGGATTCGAGCGATTTTAATTTAATAGCTAATGAGTTTGATTCTTTTGTATTTGATTTACCTGGGTTCGGAAAGTCGAGTAAGCCAGAAATTAGTATGTCTCCAAAAGAATATGCTCAATATTTAGATAAACTAATTCCACCATCTATAGAAGTTATTGTTGGTCACTCTTTCGGTGGAAGGGTTGCTGTATACCTATCAGAGTTCAGAAATTTTAAAAAACTTATTCTTATAGGAGTTCCTTTAATTCGATTAAATTTACATAAAAACAATTTCTCGATTTTAAAGTTTTTTAAAATTTTAAATAAATATGGATTAATTTCTCAAAATTTACTAGAAAATATAAAAAAGAAACTTGGTTCAACTGACTACCAAAACGTAACAGGAATTATGCGTGAAACTCTAGTTAAAGCAGTAAATGACAATTTAGAAACTACCTTAAGTCATCTCTCGATTAAAACTGAGTTAATTTGGGGAGAGTTTGACACAGAAGTACCAGTTGAAGTGGCAATTGAAGCAAATAAAATAATCAAAAATTCGAATCTTCATATCTTAGAAAACGAATCACATAATCCTCTGATTTCCTCATATTCTAAAATTATTAATATTATTAATTAACATGGAATTAATTCATTATTTCGTTCTTATACTTTTTACTTTGTCTTCAATTATTAATTCAATTAGATGGTCTCGTATTGCACAAAGGGAGCATTATATCAACGGATATATAACTAAATTTTACTTTAGATGGATAAAGCTTTTTCCCTTCAATAAGGTACTTTTTTTCCTTTTATTTTTATTGTTACTTTCAAGCCTATGGACGCCAATTGCAGCTATTCTATTAGCCATCTTAAATTTAATTGCTCCATTGGGGCTGTCATTTAAATCTAGAACTGCAAAAGTTATTTACACAGATAGGCTAAAAAGATTAAATATTCTATATATTTTACTAATAATCATTTTTTCATTAGTTTCAGTTTTAAATGATCTTGGTTATTTTGTTGCAATGTTTGCAAATTTATTTTCTTTCTATATCTTTGATTTGAGTATGAAGCTTATAAAAAATTATGAAAAAAATAAATCGAGTGTTTTTGTTGATTCAGCAGCAATCAAATTAAAAGAGTTTAGTGGCCCAATTATTGCAATAACTGGCTCATATGCAAAAACAACTACTAAAAATGTCATGCATCAAATTTTTACAAGCAAATACAAAACATTTGTAACTCCCGAAAGTTTTAACAACAGGCTTGGTATAGCAAAGTCCATTAATGAAAGTTTTAACATTTCTTACGATGTTGCTTTATTCGAAATGGGTACCTATGGATTTGGAGAAATAAGAGAAATGTGTTCATGGATTAAACCACATATTTCTGTCATTACAGGCATTGCGCCAGTACATTTAGAAAGAATGTCAACTCTAGAAAATATACTTGAAGCAAAATCAGAAATAGTAGATTTAACTGGAACTGTAGTTATAAATGGTGATGATGAACTTTTGTTAAATGAAGCCAGACTTTGGACAGGTCAGAAGATGGTTATCGATTGTTCTACAAGTTCAAACCAAGCTGCAGTTTATGTAGATTATCGAGATGAAGTCCATAGTATTTACATTGGTGGTCAATTTATTATTTCTGTCAAAGGACCAGAACTTTTACAATTATCTATTGCTCTCAGTGTGGGAGTATTAGTAGCTTTAGAAATGGATGTTAAGTCTTTTTTTACGAATGATTTAGTACTTTTAAAAACACAGCATCGCCAAACCGAATTAATTGGAAATAAAGGTCAAACTATTATCGATAATTCTTTTAACTCTAATCCTATTTCTTATAAAGCTTCTCTTGCACAAATAAATAAATATAATTCAAATGGTAAAAAATATCTTATTACACCTGGTTTGATTGAATTAGGATCACAACAATTCTCTTATAATTATGAATTTGCTCTAGATGCCTCAAAAGTATTCGATGAGGTTTTTATCATCGGCTACACAAATATTTCAGCTTTACGTTTAGGATTTGATGAAACTAATACAAATTATAAGATATTTAAAAATAGAGATTTAGCTGTATCTGATTTAAACTCATATGTAAGTAAAGATGACATAGTATTATTTGAAAATGATTTACCAGACCACCACCCATAAAATATGAAAAATATAATTGCTAATATTTTTGGTGGTCCGTCTCCTGAGCATGATATATCTATACTTACGGGTCTTCAAGCTTCAAGAATTTTAGCTAATAACTATGAGTTAATTAATATTTATTGGTCGAAAGATAACCGGTTTTATTTAGTAAACAACGACTTAGAATCAATAGATTTTATAAATAATAAATCAATTTACAAAAAAGAATTAACGTTAAATTTAGGCTCAAATCCAGGTTTTTTTTACAAAAAGAAACAATTAAAATTTGAAGTAATAATTAACTCATGTCACGGCGGTCCTGGAGAAGACGGTACCTTACAAGCAGTTTTTGATATTGCAGGTTTAAAATATACTGGCTCATCAGTAACAACCTCACAAATTGGAATGGATAAATATGCTTTTTATACACTAATGAAGGAAAATGGTCTCAATGTTTTAGATAAATTTTTGTATATAATTGATAAAAAACCTGATATCAGTGGCCCATACATTATTAAACCTCGTTTCGGAGGGTCATCTATAGGAGTAGAGGTTGTTGAAAATTATAATTCTATAGAAAATATTATTCAATCCTCTAATCTTTATGATTTAGGTACAACTGTAGAAAAGTTTTTACCTAACTCAGTTGACCTATTAGTTTCTGTAAGAAATTATCCAAAATTTGAATATTCTGAAGTAGAAAAACCAACTAGGTCAACCAATTTCGAAATGTTTTCATACAGAGACAAGTATTTAGGTAATGGTGGTTTGGAAGGTTCTAAAAGAGAACTACCTGCTCAAATTAATAAACAAATTGAAGAAAAAATAATAGTTGAGCTCAAAAAGTTAAATCAAATAATAAAAATACAAGGCATTATTAGAGTTGATTTCTTATTACAGGATTCTGAATTGTTCATAAATGAAATTAATACAATTCCTGGAAGTCATGCGCTGTATTTATGGTCAAATTTAGGAAAAAGTAAATTTGAGTTACTTGAAGACATGATTACCGAAGCCTTAAATAAAAAAAATGAATGGAGTAGTCAAGGTTCAGATGGTCTAGCTTTAAAGTCTGCTAGTGATATTCAGAGTAAACTTGGATAATCAATATGGCTTGTTCTGGGATTGTGATGGTACAATCATGGACACTGAAAAGCTTTATGCTTATGCCTGGAAAGAACATTTAAAAAATTTAGGTTTTGAAATTCAATTAAGTGAAGTTGATCAATTCATAGGTGTTGATGACAGAATTGTTCATAATTATTTTTCAAGTTTTGTAAAGCTAGATGATTTTACGAACACAATGCATTCATTAGGAGAAATAATTAAAAATTTATTAAGTGATGATATATTATTTTCAGACGCTAAGAATCTTTTAATCTCATCAAATAATATTGGAATTCAATCAGCTTGTGTCTCAGCTAGTCCACAAAATTTACTTGAATTTAAACTTGAAAAAGCAAATATAAAACATTTATTTAATTTTATCATTGGCGGTGATCAGGTTAAAAAAAATAAACCCTATCCCGATATTTACAACAAAGCTATCACTACTTTAGGAACTACTAAAAACATAGTAATTGAAGATAGCCCAACTGGAATAAAATCAGGAAAAGCATCAAATACATTTGTAATAGCTATAGATAGGGGAATATTTAGTAAAAATGAATTATCAGAAGCTGATGTTATTGTAGAGAAATTATCTTTAGAAAATATACTTTTAATTTATAAAAGCTTGTAATTATTGATTATTTTTAAAATAAATTACAAAATCGACTTAGGCTCATATTGCGCCTAAGATAATTCTAAAATTAATAATGGAATAACTCTCTCTGTACGTTTTTGGTATGAAGTATAAATACCATTGTTTAGGTAATCCATTTTAGCCCACCATTCTTCTCTTTCAGAATTAAATATTTCACGAGCAGTTGCATTATATTTTTTATTACCTATTTGGACAATACATTTAGAATTTTTTTTCAAATTATAATACCAACCTGGATTTGAAGGACTTCCACCCTTAGATGCAACAATACATACAAAATTTTCTTCTCGTAAAAAAACTAAAACATTTTTTCTTTGTTTTTTAGTTTTTGCACCAATTGAATGAAGAATTAAACATGGTCTACCATATAACATTTTTCCAATCAAACCATTTGAATAAATGTATATGTAGTTATGAAAAAATAAAAACAAAAAAATTAATTTTCTTTTCATAAATTTAAATTTGCTTTTTTTCTCCAAGAACTAAAACTACTTGGATAAAAGTCAATAGGTTTCACTAATCTTATAGCTGGAAACTCAACTATTGGTTTAATGTTTTTAGATATAAATTTATATTTAGGTACAGGTGCAAAAGTAACTGAAATCTTTTTATCTTTCAATATTTTTATTGGATCTCCAATATAAACTTTCAATTCTCTTTTTTCATTTAATTCTTTTAAAGTTTGAAGTATAAAAATAATTCTTTTAGTAGATACTTTAATTAAATTAAGTAGTTTTTCGTCAAAAATAAAAATCACAGGTAAATCAGCATAAAATTTTAAAGCTGGGTCATTATCGCCTAAAGATTCACCTGTTATCCAGACATACTCTGGAAAATTATTTACATCTTTAACAACTGTTTGTGGTCCAAAATTATTTAATATATCCAAATTAAAATTTTGATTCACCTGGTCAATTGATGCTACATTTGGCCAAGACTCTATTGGACAGTTATATTTTAGTTCACAACTATTGCATAATTCTTTTGCTCTATTTTGTACTTGATTTTTAGCAAAGCCATATACTTTTCCTGTTTGATTTCCCATTACCCATTGCCAACCAAGTCTATTTGAAAATCTAGATCCATCTAGTAGGTGTTTAAACATGTAGTCTTCATGTGTTTCCCAATTTTCGTGATTTCTTAATCCAAAATGGGAAGCAAACCACATTCTTGTCTGATTAACTATATAGCCAGTATTCTCAAGTTCCTTTTTTATGTGAGAAATACAATTCATATTATTTGTTAGATTTAAATCTAATTTCCTATCAGTAGTAACTTTAAAATTTAGTGCTTTATTAGATTTTTTTCCGATAATTGCGTATAGATGTCTTGAAAATTCTTGCCATAAAAGCTCATCTCTAAACTTACTTTTATCTTCATATTGAAATGATTCAACTCTTTTCCAAACATCAATTAGAGAAATTAATCCATGTCTTATATATGGTGATAAATAGGATGAACCTCTTTGATGTTCAGGAAGTACATTATTACGTTTTTTAGAGTAATTTGAAATATCTAAGTTTGATAATTTTTCGTCTGCTACAGATTGTCCACCTTCAAGTTTCCCTTCAACATACGTATCACAACATAAACTAAAAAAATGATCTTCAATTAATTGTCTATTGTTTTTCTTTAAATCTAAGAGCAGCATTAAGGTATTAGTATATACCTTGCCCAATTCTTATATTTTTAACTATTGGTAAACTACCTTCTTCAACAATGTCAAAATTGACTCTCTGACCTTGCCTTAAAGTTATAAAGATGGAACCTTTTAAAGATCCTTTTTGAATGAATACTTCTTCTTTATTAGTGTCTAAAACAATAATTCCATTTCCTGTATTAGGATCATAAGACTTAACAACGCCTTGCGACATTAAGCTTTAACTACTTTTCCAGCTTTTAGACATGAAGTACAAGCTTTAATCTTTTTGGTATTAGTGCTGTCAGCTACTTTTACAGTTTGAATGTTTGCTGACCATTTTTTACTTGATCTTTTGTGTGAAAAAGTAACTTGCTTTCCAAACCAAGGTCCTTTACCACAAATATCACATTTTTTTGCCATAGTTCCTTCTAAATTTTCAATTTTAACTATAACTAATTTGCAAAATTGTTGGTACTTTCATTTAAATTCTTTTTGGGTTATGTTTGATTGTGGTTAAAAGAAGTTTTACATATTTAAGTGATATTAATCTTGACACCTTAAATGGTTTAGGAGAAAAAAGATATAGTTTACTTAAACGTAACGATTTATTCTCAATAACAGATTTACTAAGATTTTTTCCAAAAAAACATATTGATAGATCTTCAGTCAAATTAATTGAGGAAATTACTAATAATGATATTAACAGTGAAGTTACTGTTATTGCGTATATTAAAAAAGTATCTGTTTTTACAACTAGATCAAGACTTAGAATCACTACATTAATTATTACTGACGATACTGGAGTTATAAATGCAAAGTGGTTTGGTCCTCAGTACATCGAGTCCAGATTTAAAGAAGGTGAAAGAGTTGCAATCTCGGGAAAGCCTGAAATTAAAAAATCAGGAACAGTTGAATATAAAAATCCAACAATTGAAAAATTTGATGATTTAGAAGATCTCAATGAAACTGGATCATTAATTCCCGTTTATAACAAACTTGAAGGCATAACTAGTTCATCAATTAGAAAAGCATTAAAACAAGTATTTAATATTATTTCAACAAAAAAAGAAGATTTAGAACCTGGCATAGAGGATGTTCTTCCGGATATTATTTTGAAAAACTTTAATCTTCTAAATAGATTAGATAGTTTGAAAGGAATACATTTTCCTCAAGATAAAAATGAGTATTATGCTTCTAGAAGAAGACTTGCAATCGATGAATTTATATATTTAAGAGTGATTTTTGAAAGTTTAAAGAAAAATTATAAGAAACAATCAAAAGGTTTTTCATACAAAGTAAAAATAGATGAAGTTGAAAATTATATAGGTAATTTACCATTTTCACTCACTAATTCTCAGAAGAAAGCAGCTTTTGAAATATTTGATGACCTCAAAAATGATTATCCAATGAAAAGGCTTTTACAAGGAGAGGTGGGTTCTGGCAAAACTGTTGTTGCTTCAATTGCAATTTACTCAGCAGTACAATCAGGATATCAAGTAGCTTTGATGGCTCCAACAGAGGTTCTTTGTGAACAACATTTTAAATCTCTTAATAGTTTTCTAGGTAAATCAGGAATTAAACAATATTTATTAACATCTTCTACTAAAGAAAGAGAAATCATTGATAGAAAAATTAAGGAAGGTGAGCCAGGCTTATATATAGGAACACATTCTTTAATTCAAGAAAAAATTAAATTTAAAAATCTTGGCTTAGCAATTATTGATGAACAACAAAGATTTGGTGTTGATCAAAGAAAAAAACTAATAACTAATGAAAACACTATACCAGACCAATTAGTAATGACAGCTACGCCAATACCAAGGACAACGGCGCTATCTATTTATGGTGATCTTGATATAACAACAATAAATGAATTACCCCCAGGTAGAAAAAAAATAGAATCTCATCTATTCAATGGTTTAGAATCTGATAATTTGAAAGTATTTGAAAAATGTAAAGAACATTTGGATAAAAAATCTCAAATATTTGTAGTCTGTCCTTTCATTGAGGAAAGTGAAAATTCGGATATTCAAGCTGCAGAAGTTGTATTTCAAGAATATACAGAAAAATTTACAAAATATAACGTTGAATTACTTCATGGAAGAATGTCAAATGAAGACAAAGAAGAAATTATGAAAAAAATGACACGTGGAGAAATAGATATATTAATTTCAACTGTTGTTATAGAAGTAGGTATTGATATTTCTAACGCAACATTGATGGTTATAGAAAGTGCAGAAAGATTCGGATTAAATCAATTACATCAATTAAGAGGAAGAGTTGGCCGTGGAAACAAGCAATCTGAGTGCATTTTTCATATTACCAAAAAGAAATCACTTACAACCATAAGTGATGATGGAAGAAAAAGACTTGAAGCAATAGTTCTATTAGATGATGGATTTAAACTTTCAGAAATTGATTTAGAAATAAGGGGAGAAGGTAAGGTTACGGGGACAAGTCAATCAGGAAAATCAGATCTTAAAGTTGCAAATCTCAGATTTGATTATGACCTCTTAAGTGAATCTAAATATATATTTGACTCTATCAATGATGAAAAAATAAAATCTAAAATACTAAAAGAAGCTGAAATGTTTTTTCCTAATTATTTCAAAGTTGAAAGCAGCACATGAAAGTACTTTCAGGAATTTATAAATCAAAATTTATAGAAACTATAAATAGCCCTGATACTCGTCCTATGATGAGTAAAGTAAGAGAATCTATATTTAGCTCATTACAATTTTTTATACCTGGAAAAAATGTTTTAGATTTGTATGCAGGATCTGGGAGCTTAGGAATTGAAGCTTTAAGTAGAGGTGCCAATTACGCTACGTTCGTTGAAAAATCAATTGAATGTGTAAAAATTTTAAATAAAAACCTACAGCATATTAGTAATTATAAAATTACAAACATTTCCGTACATAGTTTTATTGAAAATTCGATTCTTGAATATGATCTTATTTTTTACGATCCTCCTTTTAAATTAAAAACAGAGACAGTTGCAAACGAATTGATTGCTATAGAAAAACTTATGGAAAGAGATGGAAGATTAATTGTACATAGGCACTCTGCTTCTGACAACTTTGAAATAGGTAAAAATTTAATATTTGAAAAAGACAAAAAATTTGGACAAAGTATCATTTACTTTATAAGAAAAAAATGAAAGTTTTAATCCCAGGTTCATTCGATCCGCCAACAAATGGACATATTGATGTTATTAACAGATGCTCAAAAATATTTAACAATGTATTGGTTGGTGTTGTAATTAATCCTTCAAAAAAATCGTTATTTTCAAAAGAAGATAGAAAATTAATGTTAGAAGAAATTTTTAAAAAAAATTCAAATGTTGAAATCGATAGTTTTGAAGGTCTTTTAGTTGACTTCGCTGAGCAAAAAAAAGTAAATGCTATAGTGAAAGGCCTAAGAGCAATAACTGATTTTGATTACGAATTTCAAATGGCTCAATTAAATTCAACACTAGCTTCATTTGAGACTATTTTTATACCTTCATCACCAGAATATGGTTATTTATCAAGTTCAATGGTTAAAGAAATATATTCATATGGAGGGGATGTAAGTTCATTGGTTCCAAAAGAAGTACTAAATAGGATGAAGAATGAAAGATAATAATCTTGATTTTAATGAGTTATCAAATTCAAATAAAAAAATTTCTTTAGTTGACTCTTTAGAAAACTTAAGAAAAAAATTAAATTCAAACTCGATTGTGAGCAGGTTAAATAAAAAAGAATTAATTGAAGAGCTAGACGAGATAATCGACACCATACCTGTTGAATTAAGGACTGCTAGATGGATTGTTAGAGAGCAAGATTCATTTATTAATCTAGCAAAGGAAGAAGCTGAAGAAATAATTAAAGCAGCAAAAGTTGAGTCTGAAAAACTAATTGCAGATTCATATGTTCTTCAAGAAGCAGTTATAGAAGCAAATGCACTTATTAAACAAGCTGAGATAGAATCCCAACACTATAGAGCATCTGTAGAAGATTCTATTGATTTAAAAATTGATGAAGTGCTACATAGAGTTACTCAATTAGTTACTTTTCTTGAATCTGAAAAACAAAAATTAAGAGAGCCAAGAAATATAGACAAACCATAAATTATAAAAAAATGCAAACTGTATTTAAAACCATAGAATTGTTGTATGCTAAAAAGCCAATAGAAGTAGATAGAATTGGTAACTTAGAAATTAAACTTGGCAATAATCAAATCTCTAATCAATCTGTTGTTAAATCTAGTATAAAAATTATCATTGAAGATGAGATTCTTAAGCTAAATTTAGATGCAAAGTTTGAAATTATTGCAACTTGTGGAAGGTGCTTAGAAGAAAAAACTATCAATGAGTCAAGTTATAAATACTTTAAAGTCAATTTAAGTAGTGAGAATGATTATGAAATAATTTTGAGCCAAGAAAACATTGATATTTTACCTTTTTTATCTGAAATAATATTAGATAAGATGGATGAAAATTATATTTGCCAAAAAAATTGTAAAGGGTTGTGTGCAACATGTGGTATAAACTTAAATAGTAATAATTGTAATCATCTAGAAAAAAATTTAAAAGAAAGTCCATTTTCTTCTCTAAGTAAGCTAGATTTGTAGTTTGAAAGGAAATTAAGCATGGCAGTACCTAAGAAAAAAATGTCTAAGTCTAGAACAAGACGTAGAAAAGCAACTCATAAAATTTCAAAGCCGCACTTCATTGTAGATCCTGAAACTGGGATAGCTAAACAGTCTCATCGAGTTAATCCAGAAGACGGCACCTATAACGGAAGACAAGTAAAAGAACCTAAAGTAAATTAATTATTTTATGAAAACTATTGCTGTAGATGCAATGGGTGGTGACTTTGCACCAATAGAAATTATCAAAGGTGCTATTCGCGCTAAAGAAAATAACATCAATGTTGTTCTTTGTGGTGATGAAAATTTAATTTATCCATACCTAGGAAGTCATGAGATTCCTGTTTATCACTATCCAGAAATTATTTCAATGAATGATGACCCAATTAAGTCCGTGAGAAGTAAAAAGAATTCCTCCATAGTTGGATGTATGAAGCTTGTTGAAGAAAATAAAGCTCAAGCTGTATTTTCAGCTGGATCAACCGGTGCAACACTATTAAGTGCAATTTCAGTTTTAGGTAAGCAAAAAAATGTAATAAGACCTTCAGTTGCCTCTGTACTCCCATCACCTAGTGGAAATGTTATACTTTTAGACTCTGGCTCAAGTTTGGATGTTAAACCTAAAATTTTATATCAATACGCAGTAATGGGATCGAAACTATTTGAAATTCTTTTTGGAAAAGAAAATCCAAGAATTGGTCTTTTAAACAACGGTGAAGAAGAAACTAAAGGAAGAGATATTGAAAAAGCAGCATATAAATTGCTTCAAAATAGTTCTTTAAATTTTATTGGAAATGTTGAAGGTAGAGATTTTGCTAAAGATTCAGTAGATGTTTTTGTCACCGATGGATTTACTGGAAATATTGTGCTAAAAACTATGGAGGGTACAGCGAAACTTCAATTGGATTTTATTTCTAAATCTTTAAAAGAAAATTTATTTAAACCATTATTGTTACCAGTTAAAAAAAGTTTGCAGCCAGTAAAAGACAAATTAAACCCCGATAATACAAATGCCTCATATTTATTAGGAGTAAATGGTGTTGTAATTATTGGACATGGTTCATCAAACGAAATAGCAACCTATAACGGAATAAAATTTACAGATAATGCGCTGAGAAAAGAATTTATTGCTAAATTTTCATCAGCTTATATGGACTTATGAAAGATTTAAGTAATTTTGAAAAAAACATAAATTATAAATTTAAAAATATAAATTATTTGAAGATTGCACTTACCCACAAATCATATATTGATGAAAATCCAAAGCTAACCTCCAACCAAAGATATGAATTTTTTGGAGATGCTATTTTAGATTTTGATTTAACAGAATATTTATTTACTAATTATCCTAATTTTGATGAGGGAATGTTAACAAAAATAAGATCTAGTGCTGTAAATCAATCTAATTTAGTTAAATTAGGAAAAAAAATTGATATTGGTAGCTTTATTTATTTAAGTACTTCCGAAGATTCTACAGGTGGACGAAATAAGGATTCCATAATAGAAGATTCAGTAGAAGCATTAATTGCTTCGTTATATTTTGATGGTGGCTTAAAAGCAGTTAATAATTTTGTATCTAGATTTATTTATCCTGGAATAAAAGAATTATCAGAATATCCGGGTGAAAAAGATTATAAAACAAGACTTCAAGAGGTTTATGCAAAAAAAGGTAAAAAAGTAACTTACTCAGATGAAGCATTTGGTCCTGACCATGATAAAAGTTTTCAATCGATAGTTTTTCTAGAAGAAGAAATTATTGGTAGTGGTGAAGGTAAATCTAAAAAGAGTGCTCAGCAAGAAGCTGCTAAAGATGCATTAAATAAATTAAATGCCTGAATTACCAGAAGTAGAGTCTGTCAGAAAATCACTTACATCTGTACTTATAGGGCAAAAATTAATAAAATTTAAGATTCTAGATAAACGAATTGGAAGATTTAATAGTCGTACTCCTGTTTTAGGTTCAAAGTTAATTTCTATAAATAGAAAAGGCAAGGTTATTTTCTTAGATTTTTTAAGTTTTTCTATTGCTATACATTTAGGTATGACGGGTAGAGTTATGCTTAATGCTAAACCAAATAAATTTACTCATGTAATTTTAGATTTTGAAAAAGATAAAGTTAATTACCAAGATGTACGAAAATTCGGTTTTATAAAAGTTGTAAATAAAATTGAATTAAAACAATATTTGTTAAACCTTGGTCCTGACTCGTTAAATTTAAAATATTTAGAAAAGCTTGAAATTATAGAAAATTCTAAAAGAAAAAAACAAAATATTAAAAAATTTCTTCTAGATCAAAAAAACATAAGTGGTATTGGAAATATTTATTGTAATGAAATTTTGTATCTTTCAAAGATTCATCCAGATACTAAAGTATCAAACATGTCAGAGAATGAATGGAAAATAATTTTTATTAACACTAAAAAGGTTTTAAATTCTGCAATAAAAAATAATGGAACAACTTTAGAAGATTTGTCCTATTTTCTTCCAAATGGTGAATATGGAAAAAATCAAAACTTTTTGAAAATTTACCAAAAAGATAAATGCAATTTTTGTAAGTCTAAAGTTGATAAAATATATATTGATAAAAGAGCTACTTATATTTGTGGGAAATGTCAAAAATTAATAAATTAGATGTACTAATAGAAAGAGAAGGTTTTATAGAATCTATTCATAATGTTTTTATTTATGATAATTTCAATAAAACTAATGATTTTATTTTTCCTCGTTCTTCAGTTAAACCATTCCAAATACTTCCTTTATTAATTGAAGCAAAAAATCAAAATATAAAATTTTCCAACGAAGAAGTTGCTATATTTGCTTCTTCTCATTCAGCTGAAGTCATTCATACAGACCTTATCGCAAGGTTAGCTTTAAAGTATAATATAGATCTCAATCATCTATTATGTGGTCCCCAGAGACCTTTTCATGAAGATACAGCAGATTCACTTTTAAAACAAAATAAAAAATTTAATCAGTTGCACAATAATTGTTCAGGAAAACATTTGTCCATGTTGATATTTGCAAAGTTAATCGATGCTAGTTTTGAGAATTACACTTCAAGAGAACATGAAACACAAATAAGAATAGAGGAATATTTTAAAAAAATTTTTAATGATAGTTTTTTAGTTTATAGTGTTGATGGATGTGGCTTACCAGCATTAAAGGTAAATCCACAAGATTTCTGTTTAGCTGTCAATAAAATTCAAGAAAGTGCTGACTCAGATGTTTGGTATCAAATGTTTAGTGCTTATAACTCATTTCCTGAATTAATTGGTGGAACAAATAGGACTGATACAAATATAATCAAACATAGTTTTAATGATTCTCTTGCAAAATCTGGTGCTGAGGGTGTCTTATTTTTTACTAATAATAAAGATACATTTTTATTTAAGTGTCTTGATGGAAACAAAAGAGGGGTAGACTTAGCAGCTACTAAATTTTTATACGATAAAGGATTTATTTCATCTTTTCCATATGAATATATTGAAAAATTTTATTCAACAAACACACAAGATATAAAAAATATAAAAATTAATGTAATTTAATTTTTTTCTGAAATTGTAAACAAATAGTACTTTTTACAACTATTATTAGATTAACAACAGGGTAATAAATGTATTTAAAATCATTAGATATTAATGGGTTCAAGTCTTTTGCTGAAAAGACTCACATTCTACTTTCTGACAAAGTAAATGTAGTAGTTGGACCAAATGGTTCTGGAAAATCTAACGTTGTTGATGCAATATCTTGGGTTCTCGGAACTCAAAGTCCAGCAAGTTTAAGAACTAACAAAATGGAAGATGTTATATTTGCAGGAACAGAAAAATTATCACAAAAAGGTTTTGCAGAGGTCTATTTAAATTTCCAAGTTGACCCACAAAATTTTAATGGTACAACGGAAATTTCTATAGGTAGAAAACTATTTAGAGACGGTACCTCAGAATATTTTATGAATGGATTAAATTGTAGATTGCTAGATATACAAGAGTTTCTAAGTGATATTGGAATTGGCAAACAACAGCACATAATTATATCTCAAGGACAAATCGCTGAAATATTAAATTCAAAACCTGAAGATCATAGAGTAACAATTGAAGAGGCTTCTGGAATTCTTCCATTGCGAATAAAAAATGAAAAATCTTTAAAAAGAATTGAGTCTGGAGAAAAAGAAATAAAAAGAGCTAAAGATGTTCTTAGAGAAATTAAAAAACAACTGAAGCCTTTACAAGATCAAGCAGAGCAAGCAAAACTTCATTCTGAAATTACTGACCAGTTAAAAGTTAAAAATCTTACTTTGAATATTTTTAACTTTAAAAAATTAGAAGAAATATTACATAATTTATCAGATGAAGAAATCCAGATAAATAAAGAAATTTTTAGTTTAGAAAATAAAATTAACAATTTAAAAGTTGAAAAGAATAATTTAAATTCTGAACTGGGAGATGGAGTATCAATTGGTTCTATATTAAAGGACTCTTCCAATAAATTTTTAAATATTTCTGAACAACTTAGATCTATTGCTCAGATAGCAAATGAACGAAAAGATAATCTTGAAAGAGATGAACTTAATAAAAATGATGAAATTTTAAACATAAATAAAAAAATTAATCAAAATAGTCAACAAATAAACTCACTTTCTAATCAACTAATTAGTAAAAAAAATGATTTAGTAGTTTTACAAAATTCACACTCTGAGATGAAAAAATCGCTTGAAGATATAATTCAAAAATCTTCAGCTTCGATAGAAGTTAATGAAGCATTATTACAGAGTGAGATTAAAACTTTAACTTCACAAATAAATGAACTAAATATTAATATTGAAAATTTCAGCAAAGAACTAATACACTGGAAGTCAGATTTTGAAATATCTATCAGCTTGTTAAATGAAGTTGAAAAAGATTTCCTAAAAAGTAATTCAAATAAATTAAATTTAGATAACTATTCATCGCATTCAAATAATATTTATAAAAGAGAAATTAACTCATCTAATGAAAAGTTAATGTTTTTTAAAGAAACAAATGAGAATAAAAACCTAGAACTTGAGAAAAAACTTAACTTATTAAATTCTATATCTGAAAAAGAAGAATTTAAAGCAGATTTATTAAACCATAAAATTGATTTAGAAAATCAAATAAAAATCTTTGAACAAGAAATTTCAACTGTCTCAAATCAACTTGCTTCATCACAAGAAAGAATTAAAACTTTAATAGCTCAAAATGAAGAGTTTCTCATTGAAAAAAAACATTTATCAAGTTTTTCAAATGAAGATAACTTATTGCAATTACAAAATATTATTGATGCCACTAAAGAATTTATTTTATTTTCAAATAAAACTTCAGATACTTTAGAAATTAAATCTGATTATTTTGATGGTAAATATGGTAATTCAAATAAAAAAATTATTGAGATTGATACTCAAATTGAGCAGTTAACTAAACAAATATATTCTTTAAAAGATAAAAAAACTAACATCATTATCAATAAATCAGAGAAACAAAATAACAAACAAAGAATATTTGCAAATCTTTCTAATATTTTTAATTATGATTTAGAAAAAATTTCTAATTTTGACGTTACTAGTGTTGAACAATATTCATTGGAAAATGAAATTAATTTACTAAATCAAAAATTAGATCAAATTGGTGTAGTTAATTATTTAGCAATGGAAGATTTTGAATCATTAAATTCTAGATATTTAGATATTAATAAAACTATAGAAGAACTAAATGAAGCAAAGCATGAACTACTTGAAAATATTAAAGATGTAGAAAAAGAAATAATTTTTAGGATTGAATCATCATTTAATTCTATTTCAGTTCACTTTGAAGAAATATTTTCAACACTTTTTCCAGGTGGAAATGGCAAATTATCATTTACAGATAAAGAAGATATTTTAAACACAGGTATTGAAATTACTGTTCAACCTAGAGGTAAAAAAGTTAAAAAATTAAGTTTACTTTCTGGAGGTGAAAGGTCTTTAGCTGCAATAGCTTTTTTATTTTCAATTTTTAAATCTTTTCCAAGTCCTTTTTATATTTTAGATGAAGTTGAAGCTGCTTTAGATGATGCAAACTTGCATAGAATGATTAACTTATTAAATCATGTAAAAAGTGATGCTCAGTATATTATTGTGACTCATCAACAACAAACTATGCATGCTGGTGATGTTTTGTATGGAGTTACTATGGAACCTGGTTCAGGTTCAAGAATTTATACAAAAACTAAAGAGCAATTTGAAAATATTTTAAATAATGATTAATAATGAACTCGCAGATTTAGCAAGAGAAGTTGCAAAAAAAGCTTATGCACCGTATTCAAATTTTAGAGTTGGTGCGGCACTTGTAACTGATTCGGGAAATATATATACAGGTTGTAATATAGAAAACGCTTCTTACCCTGCAACAGTTTGTGCTGAAGATGTAGCAGTCGTGAAAGCAATATCTGAGGGTGAAAAGAAAATTGATACCATTGCTGTTGCTTGTATTGATGCAAAATCTGATACAGCTCTTTTTCCTTGTGGGATTTCAAGACAAAGATTAGCTGAATTTGATACTAAAACTGTTTTGGTAGTGAGTGAATCAGATTTTGTAGAATATAAATTTGAAGAAATTCTACCTTTTAACTTTAAATTTTAAATACTCTCAATCAATTTCGGTAAAATATTAAGTGTATCTCCAACAATACCAAGATCAGAAATTTGGAAAATTGGAGCTTCTTCATCTTTATTTATAGCAATTATAAATTTGGAATCTTTCATGCCAACTTGATGTTGTGTAGCACCAGAGATACCACATGCAATATATAAATCTGGTTTAACTGTTTTACCTGTTTGACCTACTTGTTGCGAGTAAGGCATCCATCCAGCATCAACTATAGCTCTAGTTCCACCAACTGCTGCATTAAGTTTTGATGCAAGTTCATTAATAATACTTAAGTTTGATACATCAACCATACCCCTACCAGCTGAAACTACAACTTTCGAATCTTCTAGTTGAGGACCTTTTTTTTCTTCCTTGTGAATATCATAAATTTTTGTAATTCCGTCTTCTACGTCTATAGAAATGTAATTTGAGTTTAATTCAATATCTACCGCTTCAAAAGATTTTGGCCGAATAAGTAAAAATGAAACTTCTGAATCAACTTCAGTTTTATAAAGTTGATTGCCTCCATTTATAGAATTTACTGTTTGTACTTTATGATTTTCTATTGAAAAATCTATAACATTTGACACGGGACTTGAATTAAAATCAACAGAAAGAAATGAGATTATATCTCTACATTGATAAGTTGAAGACGCTAAGACTAAATTTACCTGTTCATTTTGTATGATGTTATTTATGTAATCTGCGACTTTATTGTATTGAAGTGAGTTTGAAGATCTTTTTAAATAAGTTTGTTTAAAAGAGTCTGAACCAATAGTAGGTACATCATCAACACCAACCGTAACTAATTGAAACTCTATATTAAGATTTCTAACTTTAGAAATAATTTCTAACGAACCTAAACCTAATTTCCCATCGATTACTTCTGAAATAATAAGAGCTTTCATAATATTTTTAATTCTTTAAGTTTTTCAATAATAAATTTATGTGCTTCACCGTCATCTATTACTTTTTGTCCATTCTTAGAAGATTCAACTTCTTCTATATCGATAAATTTTAGATTATTTTTAGCTGTTAAATTTAAGTTGTTTAATGGTATTTCTTGAATTGATTTTGATTTTGCTGCCATTATATCCTTAAAATTTGGATACCTAGGTTCTACGCCGCCTGCAGTGACAGAAATAACACATTTATCTGGCATATCAACTTTTTCTGAACCTTCTATAGTTTGTCTAGTTAAAATAACTTTTTCTGAATTTACCTCTACAGCTTTTACATAAGAAATACAATCCAAGTTCAAATATCTTGAAATTTGTTGTGGAACTGTTCCGGAATAACCATCTGTTGACTCTGTACCTAAAATAATTAAATCAGCTTCAGATAGTTTAGCTAGTTCACTTAAAACATTAGATGTAGTTAATGAATTTGCTCCTGAAAGATTTTCATCGGATACTATCATCGCTTTATCTGCACCCATTTGAAGTGCTTGCTGTACACCTTTTAAAGTACCTTTAGGACCCATAGATAAAATTGTTACTTCAGCATCAAATTTTTCTTTGAGTTGAAGTGCTAACTCAATACCATATCTATCAGTATCATCAAGAACTTGTTCTTCTGGTCTTTTTATATGTCCTTTTTCATAAGAAATTTCAATAGCTGGATCAGGAATTTGTTTAGCACAAACAGCAATTTTCATATTGATATTGTAATTTAACTAATTATTTATCAGTATTTATAGCTATTAAAAATTCTTTCATGAAGCTTTGTAATTTTAATTTTGAATTATTTGCAATCTCAATTACTTCATTATGATCTAGTGGATTCTTACTTATACCAGCTGCAAGATTTGTGACTAATGAAAATGCTGCAACTTCCATTCCGCAATGTTTAGCAACAATTGCTTCTGGAACAGTTGACATTCCAACAAGATCTGCACCAATATTTTTAGCAAACTGTACCTCAGCAGGTGTTTCATAAGAAGGTCCTGTGAACCACGCATAAACTCCAGTTTTAAATTCAAAAGTATTTTCAGAAACTTTCTTTGCTATATTTAAAAAATATTTTGAATACACTTCTGACATATCTGGAAATCGTGGACCAAATTCTTCTAAATTTTTACCTATTAATGGATTGTTGCCAGTGAGGTTTATGTGGTCGTTAATTGCTACTATGTCACCTGGAACATAATTATCTGCTATACCGCCAGCTGCATTTGTTAGAACTATTTTTTTAACTCCGAGTAAACTGAAAACTCGAATAGGTAAAACAAGTTCATGAATTGGATACCCTTCGTAATAATGGGCTCTTCCAGATAAAATTCCAGTTATTTGATTATTGATTTTAACGAATGATAATTTGCCAGAATGACCTTCTATTGATGGTTGGAGAAAATGAGGAACATCTGAGTAATTTATTTGTGCAATATGATCGTAATTATCCTCAAAACCACTCATACCAGAACCAAGAACGATTAATGACTCTACTTTATTTGAATGTATTATTTTTTGAATATGTGATTTCGCTTCTAAAATTTTATTTTTCATAAATAAATTTTACTTAAATATCTTTTAAAAAGCTTTCTCCAGGTAACTGATTTTTTATATTGAAATAATCAGCAATAGTTTTACCAATATTATAAAAACCGGTCAAGTCACCTAGGTATGTCTTTTTTGAATTTTTTTTGTAAGCAATTAGAGGAACGTATTCTCTTGAATGATCAGTGTTACCATCAGTTGGATCAGTTCCATGATCTCCTGAAATAATTAATAAATCATCATTTTCTAGGCTCTCAATAATTTTTTTAAGGTATTTATCAATAATTTTCAAGCCTTCATAATATCCAGATGGATCTTCTCTATGACCATAAAGCATATCTAAATCTACTAAATTTACAAAAATAAACTGATTATCACCATTTTTAATTTCATTAAACAAGATTTTCAAACCATGCTCATCTCCCTCTGTGTGAATATGATTGGTCAGAAATTCCGTTCCAAATAAATCCATAATTTTACCGATTCCATATGTAGAAAAATTATTTTCATGTAATAATTTTAAAATTGTGTCTCCGGGGGGCTGTATCCCAAAATCTTTTCTGTCATAAGTTCTAGTAAAATTATGTAAATTTCCAATAAAAGGGCGGGCGATAACTCTACCTATATTGTATTCATCGCAATACTTTCTTGCGATTGAGCAAATTGCATAAAGATCTTCAATACTACATATTTCATTATGAGCAGCAATTTGAAAAACTGAATCTCCTGATGTATAAAGAATCAAATCTCCAGTTTGTAAGTGGTGTTCACCAAGCTCTTCTAGAATTTCTGTTCCTGAAGCATGCTTGTTACCAATAAATTTACAATTTGCTTCTTTTTCGATTGTGTCAATTAATTCTGTTGGAAAACCATTTGGGAAAATACCGAATTCTTTTTCAGTTATTAAACCTCCAATCTCCCAATGACCAGTAGTAGAATCATTACCTTTTGAGACTTCTGAGAGCCTTCCAACTGTAGAGTTAAAAGTATTTTTCATCCCTTTTACATTTGTGATTTTACCAAATCCAAGAAATTCAAATGTTGGTAAATAGATACCGTTATTTGCTATAGCAACATTTCCTAGTGTGTTTGTACCTAAGTTGTTATATTCTTGAGCATCAGGTGCTTCACCAACACCAAGAGAGTCAATTATTAAAAGTATGCACCTTTTCATTAAACGGTACCAAAAAGTCTATCTCCCATGTCACCAAGTCCTGGGACTATGTACCAATTTTCATTTAATTTTTCATCAATACTTGCAGTAATTAAAGTAATGTCTGGATGTTTTTCTTTTAATTTATTTATTCCTTCAGGTGCACAAATTACAGTTAATGCAAAAATATTTTTTGGGTGATACTCTTTAACTTTATCTATTGCAAACGATAAAGATCCACCTGTAGCTAGCATTGGTTCCAGAATAAATACATTTTTATTTTTAAGTTCAGGTAAGTTTTCATAGTAATACTCAGGATTTGCTGTTTCTTCATTTCTTTGAACACCAATATAACCAAAAGAGGTATTCGGCAAAAGTTCTTTAATTCCATCAGCTAGGCCTAAACCAGCCCTGAGAACTGCTACTGCAACATTTTCATTTTCAATTTCATATCCAATTGTTTTAGTTAGCGGTGTTTCAATTTCTATATCTTTTAGAGAGATGTTTTTTGATGCTTCAAGGAAAAGAATATAAGATAATTTTGAAGAATAGTTTCTAAATGCTTCAAAGTTAGTATTTTTATTTCTTAAAATTGTTAAATAATGATCTTTAAGAGGATGTGATACTTCAATAACTTCCATCTAAAACAGATTACCAAAACATTATTTCTTTAGTAGTTATTTTTTACAAGAAGTTAATCTAATTTATGTACGTTTTAGATTTTACTTAAACTAATATAATGTACTGCAATTTAAATAAAGGATATTAATGTCTGTAAAAATTAGACTGGCACAAAGAGGAAAAAAGAAAACTAGAACCTATAGAGTTGTAGTTGCAGACTCTCGTTCACCAAGGGATGGAAGATTTATTGAAGATTTAGGGTTTTATGATCCCCATCAAAACCCATCAACAGTTGAAATAGATGTTGATAAAGCTGTTTCATGGCTAGATAAAGGTGCACAACCTTCTGAAAGAGCACAAAAACTTCTTGAAATTTCTGGAGCATGGGCCCAATGGCGTTCTTCTAAAGGTGAGGTTGTTTCAATACCTAAACCTCCTGCGGATAAGATTAAAAGTAGTTCTAAAGCTCAAATAAAAAAACAAGAAGCATCTGCTACAAATGAAGAAAACGCAGCATCTGATGCTGAAGTTGCTACTAAAGAAGAGGAATAAATGTCATCTGAATCTATTGTAAAAAATGTAGTTGAATATATTGTTAGTCAGATTGTTGAAGACAAGAAATCTGTAAACGTAACCGTTGCAGCTTCAGATGATGAAAAAGTAACCATAGAAGTAAGAACTTCCTCTGATGATATGGGTAGAGTCATTGGAAAAAGAGGTAGGGTAGCAAGGGCAATAAGAACTGTAGCTCAAGCTGCTGCAGATGAAGAAGGTCTACAATCTACAGTTGAATTTATTGACTGAAACGTATTTAGTTGCAAAATTAGGTAAACCTCATTCTTTATATGGGTATCAATATATTAAATTTGATTCATTTTTTAAAAATTTAAATTTAAAAGCTATTGAACTTATTATTGATGATGAAATCTATATCGTCGAAGATTTTAAAAAACATTTAAAAGATAGAAATTTAATAAAATTTAATAAAATTAAAAATATAAATGATGTAGAACTTTTACGAAATCATAATGTGTATATCTCGAAAAAATATTGCAATACATTATTAAATAAAGATAAATTACCTTGGCCGGGATATTTTATAAAATCAATAATAAATAAAAGCGGACAAAAATTACTCAATTATTCTATTTATAATAATTTAATATTTTGTAGGGTTGAAGGCTTTAATGAATTTGAGATTCCTTATAACAAAGATTTTTTCAATTACAAAAATGATATTTTAAGTTTAAATGAAAATAAATTAACTATTAATCCAGCTAAATAACTTAATACTAATTTCATCTTCCGTCATATTTTCTGGATGCCATTGTACCCCAATAGCATCCCATGATGTAGTGCTTTCTATACCTTCAATAATCTCATCAGGAGCTTTTGCATTAATTTTTAAATCTTTACCTAATTTATTAATTGCTTGATGGTGAATTGAATTTACACCAAAAATTGTTTTATTCAGTATATTGAAAAGTTTTGAATTTTTATCTACTTCAACATTATGAATATGAGATCTTGCATATTCAAATGGACGATCATGCTTAATAGTATTAAATCCTGCATCTGAAATATCTTGATATAAGGAACCGCCTTTATATACATTTAACAATTGATTTCCTCTACAAATTGCTAAAGTTTTTATATTATTTTGTTCTGCAGATTTTAGAAGTTGTAATTCAGTATTATCTCTATCTGTTGAAATTCTAATTGTTTTATCAGATTTTTTTTCTCCATAATTAATTGGGTCAATGTCACCACCACCTGAAATAATTAATGCATCAAAACCTTTTAAATTTATTTCGTTTAAATTTTTTTGAGGTCCTAATACAACTGCTGTATTTCCAAACTTATTGCAGAGCTCAACAAAATCTATGTTTATAACAACACATGGTATGTTCCCAGGAGCCATATCAACATCTTTAACTCCTGTAGATATAGCTATTAATTTATTCATGTAAAAATATACATTGGACTTCAACACAAACATTTAATGGTAAACTTTGAACACCCACTGCAGATCTAGTTGCTTTTTCAGTAAAGTATTCCGAAAGTTTATCAGTAAACCCATTTAAAACTTTAGCATGGTCTTTAAAATCAAAATCAGAGTTTATAAAACCAACAACATTTAAAGGTTGTAATTTTTCAATTTCAAAATTTTTGCTAAGAGTTGCTATTGTTAATTCAGCACAGTATGAAGAGGCTTTGTAGCCATCTTCTACATTTACTTGTGATGGAATTTTTCCATAAAAGTTATTTTCTCCAACAGGTATGTGACCTGAAGTAAAGATTAAATTTTCAGCTTTTTTGAAAGTAACATAATTTCCAATGGCTTCCGGTGCTTTTGGTAGATTACTATTCATTATGAAAGTTCACTTATTAGATCCACGACTCTGTTTGAATAACCCCATTCGTTGTCATACCAACAAACCACTTTTACGTGATTTTTATCAATAATTTGTGTCGAACTAGCATCATATATACTGGAGTGTGGATTCTGCAATATATCAGTTGAAACAAGAGGTACCTCAGAATATTCAAGAATTCCTTTAAGTGTTGTTTCAGAAGCTTCTTTAACTGCTTTATTTACTTCTTCTATTGTTACATTTTTTTCTAACTCAACAACTAAATCTACAACACTACCATCGGGTACTGGAACACGCATTGCCATTCCATCTAATTTTCCTTTTAGTTTAGGAAGGACCATACCTACTGCTTTAGCAGCTCCAGTAGAGGTAGGTATAATGTTTTGTGTAGCACTTCTGCCTCTTCTGAAATCACTATGAGTACCTTCTGCTAAAGCCTGGTCATTAGTGTAAGCATGAACTGTTGTCATGAGTCCTGATTTAATACCAAAATTATCATCAAGAACTTTAGCAATTGGAGCTAAACAGTTAGTAGTACAAGATGCATTTGAAATAACTTTATGTTCTGGTTTTAAATCTTCATTATTTACACCAAGAACTATAGTTGCGTCAATGTCATCTTTTGGAGGCACTGTTAATATAACTTTTTTTGCTCCAGCTAAAATATGTTTTTGAAGAGAAGCATTATCTCTAAATATTCCTGTTGATTCAATAACAACATCTATATTTAATTCTTTCCAAGGTAATTGACTAGGATCTTTAATTGAAGTTAATTTAATCTTTCTTTCATCAACAATTAAAATGTCACCTTCAACAGAAACGTTATTAGATAATATCCCCATTACAGAGTCATGTTTTAATAGATAAGCAAGATTTGGGTAGTCACCTAAATCATTGATAGCTACAACATTTATATCAGAATTAGACTCAACTATGATTCTAAGAATAGACCTACCAATTCTTCCAAATCCATTTATAGCTATATTTGTCATTTATTCTCCAAATTTAATTTATTAATAGTGTCAATAATTCTTGCTGAATAACCCCAACCATTGTCAAACCAGATTATTAATTTAATTTTTTTATTCTTAATACTCATTGTGGACAATCCATCTACTAGTCCAGAAAGGGAACTTTTTACAACATCTGAGGACACAATTGGATCATACGTAATTCCAATAATATTTTTAAGAGAATTAATTGAAAATTCTTGTATTAGATTATTAATTTCATCAATGGTGGATTCTTTTTCAATATCAATTGTTAAATCAACAGTACTACCATCCGGAATTGGTACAGTCATAGAAGATGAAGCAACTTTGTTCTTTAAAAAAGGTAAGACAGTCTCTATAACCTCCGATGATTTTGTAATTGAAGGTATTATATTTTCGCCAGCAGCTCTGTTTAATCTTAAACCTTCTCCAGCTACGTCAGCTAGTCTGTTTGAATTTGAGTATCCATGAACAGTAGTTAAAAATGCTCTCTCTATACCTACTGCTTTATTTAATTCAAACAAAATTGGGCAAACTGCATTAGCTGTATTTGAACCTAATGAGATTACATCATTATTAAAATCAATATTTTCATCATTTGCACCTGGTATATAAATAGGAAACTCATTTAAGTTAGATGGGGTAGATGCAACGATTACTTTTTTGCACCCTTTAGAAATGTGAAGATCAACTTCTTCTTTAGTTTGAGATTTACCTGTAGCGAGAACAAGAACGTCAACATCAAGAGAACTCCAATTTGATTCATCAGCATTTTTCCAATTGTTAAATAAAATTTCGGTACCATCAATTGAAATTCCATTTTCAGTTTCTAAAACTTCTTTACCAAATCTTCCATAGATAGAGTCATATTTTAAAAGATAAACTAAATTTGCTTTATCAGCAGTATCGGATATTGAAATTATTTGTATATCGTCCCTGTCTATGGTTTGACGCAATACGTCTCTTCCGATTCTTCCGAAACCAGCCAACGAGACTCTAATCATGTTACCTTTCCTATAAAAGTGATTTATTGTTGTACAATCAGTAATAATATAGCTGAACAACTATTTATATGATGTCATTATACAAAAATATCGAAAATTCAATATTTGGGGGTGAACCCACATCTGAATTATTGGAAAAAGCTTTCGAAAAAAAAACTTCTTTTTTTGGTAATAAGATTACTTACAGCCCAAAAGTTTTCATACCACTGACAACAATGTGTAGAGATAAATGTTCATATTGTACATTCGTTAAATCACCTTCCGAAGGTGGAACTTATTTAAATGAAGATGATGTGAGATCTATTGCAGCTGCGGGTGAAAAAGCAGGGTGCTATGAAGCATTGTTTACACTAGGTGATAAACCTGAAGAACGTTGGGGCTTTGCAAGAACTCAATTAAATAACTACGGTTTTGATTCGACACATGAATATCTTGTTCATTCTATGAAATTAGTAAATTCAAATTTTCAACTATTTCCCCATGCTAATCCAGGACTCATGAGTGCTGAGGAAATTATAGATTTTAAAAAAGTTTCACCCTCTGGCGGAATTATGATTGAGAGCTTCTCTAAAAATTTATTTACAAAAGGGATGCCACATTTTGCAACTACTACAAAGTCTCCTGATTTACGTATTTCGACATTAGAAAATGCTAAAGAAAATAAATATCCTATGACTACTGGTCTTCTTCTTGGGTTAACTACTACAAAAGATGAGTTGATTGAAGATATTACTAAGTTGATACATTTGATTGAAAATAACTTTACAATTCAAGAAATAATACTTCAAAATTTTAGGGCTAAAGTCAACACTCAAATGAAATTTAACGCAGAAATTACCAACGATTTGTTTTTAAGGATTATTGCAACAACAAGAATTTATGCACCTAAACATATTTCCTTACAAGTACCGCCAAATTTATCTCCTGATATAAATAAGTATCTAAAAAGTGGAATTAATGATCTAGGTGGGATTTCTCCATTAACAATAGATTGGGTAAACCCAGATCATTTATGGCCAAATATTGAAAATTTGAATGAATCAGTTAACTCTACAGATCAAAAATTAACTAAAAGACTTCCTGTATATCCTGAATTTATTAAAAAAGATTGGATTAATGAAGAAATATTTGAAAAAATTAATAATATTATTGATACAGATGGGTATCCGTTAATTAATGAATAAAAATATTTCTTTTTTAAGAATTAGACCGTGTGATAGTGATAATAATATCTATTTAAGTTCACGAAAAAAAGAAGGAACCACTTCTTTTTTATTGAAGAGAAATTCAAAAATAGAATTATTAAATTTATATAAACTAAATTTTCAAACATTATCTCAAGATTTAGAACAAGATGCTGATATTTGGTTATTTTCTGACAAAGATATTAAACTTGTAAAAAATTTAGACCCTGCGAGACTTGTTTATAAATATTCGAAAAATATTGAAATAGCTTTAGATATTATTGACAGAATAAAACCTAGAGTAGTTTTTGTTCAAAGTTCAAATGATGCAAAAATAATTTCGAAACTTACCACTTCAAATAAATTTTTAATCTCAGCATATGCAGACAACAAAGAAGAAGTAATTGAATTATTAAATGCAAATGTTAATGATTTATTTTTAAGAGATTGGAATTCTGAGCAAATTAAAGAGCTTCAAAATCTTAATGGGTATAACTTCTATGAAAGAACTTTATTCTCACCAATAATTACCTTAGAAGAAGCAAGAGCTATGTTTGATAAATCAAGGTTTTATAGATATTTACAAACAAGAGATGTAAGAGGTTATAGAAGGGAAGATTCCACCTGGGCACCAGGTTCAGGAAAACAATTACCAGTTTTAAATAAATATTATTTAAATAAATTAAGTAACTTCAAATTTCAAAATTTTGATCAAATATTAAACAAAGTAGTTTCTGGAGATTCAATTGAGGATGAAGAACTTTTGACATTGTTTAGAACTCAAGGTCTTGGAGTCAATGAAATAGCTTCTGTTGCTAATGAATTAAATTTTAAACTTAATGCAAATACAGTATCTTTTGTTAAAAATAGAAATATTAACTACACAAACCAATGTTATTATAAATGTGGTTTTTGTGGATTTTCAAAAGGTCCTAAAAGTTTTGATTTGAAAGAGAAACCTTACTCAATTGATATTCCTGAAGTTGTACAAAGAACAATTGAAGCCAGTGAAATGGGGGCAACTGAAGTATGCCTACAAGGAGGAATAAACCCCGACTACACAGGTGAGTTTTATTTAAAAATGGTAAAAGAAATTAAAAATGTATTACCAGAAATGCATATTCATGGTTTTACTCCATTGGAAATTTGGCAAGGAGCACATACTATAAATAAATCAGTAGAAGAGTATTTATTAATGTTAAAAGAAGCAGGTTTAAATACATTGCCTGGTACAGCTGCTGAAATTTTGGATGATAGAATTAGAAAATATCTATGTCCTGACAAAATAACATCTGCGCAATGGTCTTATGTTATGGAAGTAGCTCATTCTATGGGAATACAATCAACAGCAACTATTATGTTTGGTCATATTGATGACATTGATTCTTGGGTAAATCATTTTTCACTCATAAGAAATTTACAGCGAAAAACTAATGGATTTACAGAAGTTGTTCCTTTGCCATTTGTACATATGGGTTCACCAATATTTGTTCAAGGTAAAAGTATGCCTGGACCAACTTGGGATGAGGTAGTATTAGTTCATTCTTTAGCAAGAATTTATTTTTATAACGATATAAATAATATACAGGCTAGTTGGGTAAAACTTGGACACGATGGTGCAGCAAAACTTCTTCACGCAGGTGTAAATGACTTAGGAGGAACTTTAATAAATGAAAATATAAGTAGAGCATCTGGTGCAGACCATGGTCAAGAAACTACTGCTGATGAATTTATAGATTTAATACAAAAAGAAAATAAGGTTCCAGTAATTAGAAATACACTTTATACGGAATTTAAGAAGATTGATAAAAAATTAATTAGTAAATGAATAAATACAATGTAATTACTTTATTTCCTGATTTGATAAATGAGTGGAAAAAAACTGGAATAATTCATCAAGCAATATCTAAAAAAATATTTGAAGTTAACACGGTTAATTTAAGAGATTACGGTTTAGGTGACTATAAACAAGTTGATGATGCTCCATACGGAGGTGGTCCGGGTATGGTGTTAATGCCTGAACCACTTGATAATGCAATCTTGAAACATAAAGCTGATGTTAATATTTTCATGACTCCTTCAGGTGATCAACTAAATGAAAAACTATTACTCGAATTACTTGAATATCAATCTATAAATTTATTATGTGGAAGATATGAAGGTTTTGACCAAAGAATTATTGATATGCATGCTGATTATGAAATTTCAATTGGTTTTTCAGTAGTTTCTGGTGGAGAGATTCCAGCATTGTTTCTGCTTGAAGCTATTACTAGAAGAATTCCAGGAACTTTAGGCAATCCTGAATCACTAGAATTTGAAACATTTAAAGAAAATAAGTATGATTTTCCTGTTTACACAAGACCTGAAATATATAAGAATTATGAAGTTCCAGATGTCCTGTTAAGTGGAAATCATAAAAAAATACAAGAATGGAAAAAGAATAATTTAAAAGATATATAAAGTAATTTTACTTATATAATCTTCTCTGGAGAAAAAATGAATCTAATAAGCAATATAGAAAAACAATATTTCAAAGAAGAAGTACCTTCATTTAGATCAGGAGATACTGTAAAGGTAAATGTAAAAGTTTCTGAAGGTAACAGAGAGCGAATTCAGACATTTGAGGGAGTTATAATAGCTGTAAACGGTGTAGGGATTAATAAAGCTATCACAGTTAGAAAGTTATCTTTTGGTGTCGGAGTAGAAAGAATTTTCCCTGTACACGCTCCAATTGTAGATTCCATTGAAGTTATTAGAAAAGGCAAAGTAAGAAGATCAAAACTTTACTACTTACGTGATAGAGTTGGCAAATCTGCAAAGATTAAAGAAGATCGTAATTAATTCATTAAAATAGTAAGTATTAAAAAAATTCTTAAAACTTTATTTACCGTTGTAGTTGCTGTAATAGCTGCAACTATTGTAAGAACTTTTATTGTCCAATTGTATTACATTCCATCATCATCTATGGAACCTACATTAAATATTGAAGATAGGGTATTAGTAGTAAAGGATAAAATAATATCTCAAAAATATAAAAATGGAGACATAGTAGTTTTTTACCCCCCAAATTTAAAAGTTGATACAAATGAATTTTCAGATTTTATAATTTCACTTCAATTTTGGAATTTTCAATCTTCAGATAATTATCAAAATTCTGCATTAATTAAAAGAATTATTGGAATAGGTGGAGATGAAGTTGAAATTAAAGAAAATGGGCAAGTCTTTGTAAATGGAAAAATATTTAGTGTTAAAAATTTAGTTCTAAGTGAAAACTATAAAGACCAGATATTTAAAGTTCCTGATGGCACAATATTTGTACTTGGTGATAATAGAGCAAACAGTCAAGATTCTAGATTTATAGGCTTTGTACCTGAGAATAATATTATTGGTAAAGCATTCTATATAATATACCCATTTCAAAACTTAGCATCTTTAAATGATTGAAGATAAAGTTTGGAATAAAAATCCAAATAAGTACATTATAGGCGTTGATGAAGTTGGTAGAGGTTCGTTTGCCGGGCCTATAAGTGCTGCAGCGGTAAGAGTAAATTATTTTGATTTACAAAAAATTAATGGAATCAAAGATTCAAAAAAACTTTCAGAAAAGAATAGAAATAAAATATATGAATTAGTTCTCGAAAATAAAATTAATTTTTCATTTCATTCTTGTTCTAACAAAGAGATAGATTTATACGGCATAATGGCAACAAATGAAAAAGTACTTAAAGATACAATAAGTGATTTATATATTAAAAATGACTTAGTTTATGTTGATCATTTTAAAATTAACAATTTTGATGCAGTTTCTTTAATTAAAGGTGAAGACAATTGTTTACCAATAGCTTTAGCAAGCATTGTTGCAAAAGTTTTAAGAGATGAAATCATGAAGAATTTACCGATTAAATATGATGTTTATAATTTTTATCAAAATAAAGGTTATGGTACTAAACAACATAGAGAAGCAATTAAAAAATATGGAATATCTGATCTACACAGGAAATCCTTTAACTTATTGCCCACACTATAACTACAACTGTAAGAATTAAAGCTGCAATAATATTAATGTAATCAACCTTATTAGCTTTATAAGGCCTGTTTGGATCAAATCCCATATATACATTCTAAAAGAATTTATATTAAACTTTAATATATGGTTTTAGAGTCCCAGTCACTTGATGAATTTAAATTAATTCAATTTAATGATGAGAATAGTCTTAATGCTATCTCAGCAAATGACTGGAAACAGTTAAAGATAGAGATTGAAGAATTTGAAGAAAGTAATTTAAAATATTTAGTATTTAAAAGCGTTAATAATAATTTTTCAGCTGGTGCTAAGTTAGGTGAAAACGCAAGCTCTGAAATGGTTCATGTTTCCAATGCTGCTCAGAAAATTTGGGAATGCAAAAAACCTATAATTTCAATAGTTGAAGGCGTGGTTGCTGGAGCTGCATCAAATCTTATTTTGCTTTCAGATTTTATTATTTCTACACCCGACATTAGGTTTATAGAAATATTTTCAAAAAGAGGATTAGTTGTAGATTTTGGAGGATCTTGGATTTTACCTAAATTAGTAGGTGTAAATAAAGCCAAACATTTGATGATGTTAGCTGAAGAAACAACAGGCGAAGAATTGTTTAAATTAGGACTTATTTATAAATTAACTACTTCAGACAAATTAGATTACGAACTTAAATTACTTCTTGAAAAGCTGAATAATGTAAGTTTTATTTCAATGTGTATGATAAAAGACCAAATCAGAAAAGGACTCGAAAGTAGCTTTAAAGATTCTTTAGATATTGAAACAATTAATCAAAACAAAAGATTTATTCATAAAGACTCTGCTGAGGGTGTCTTATCTTTTCTGGAAAAGAGAAAAGCATTATTTTCTGATACATTAGATGAATAAAAATTTTGCATAAATATACATTTATCTGAATAATTATGCAATAATCATAGCTTGAGAAAACGGAGGTTTAGTTCGTGAAAACTAAAAAATCATTACTGTTGATTTTTGTTCTTGCATTAGTTGCAGCTGCATGTGGCGGAGGATCTGCAACACCATGTGATGAAGTAGAAATTACTACAGGTGAAAATGGGTTGCCAGATCTAGGCGGATGTGAATTTACATTTGCTGTAGAAAACGCATACCTACCATTTAATTATATTGATGCTGCAGATGGTGTCGCTAAAGGTTGGGACTATGATGTTTTCAACTATATGGCTGAATTAATGAATTTCGTACCAGTTTATGTTCCAACAGCTTGGGATGGTATGATTCAAGCAACTGCAGACGGTCAATTTATGATCGCAGGTGACGGTATTACAATTACTGCTGAAAGAGATGAAATTGTTGATTTCTCAGTAGGATACATTAACTTAGCACAAAGAGTATTAGTAGCCAATGACAATTCTGAAATAACTAGCATAGATGATATTAAGAATGGTGATTTTGTAGTTGCAGTACAAAAAGGTACTACAAACTATGAATTTGCAGTTTCTGAACTTGGTGAAGATAAAGTTAAAGCTTTTGATACTTTTGATTTTGCAATCGCTGCTGTAATTTCTGGAGATGTAGATGCATCAATTATTGATGAAACTGCAGGACTTGGATATATGGGAGCAAACAAAGATAAAGTAAAACTAGTTGGTGGAGATCTAACTTCAGAACAACTTGGATTCGCATTTCCTAATGGAAGTCAATTAGTAGATGTTATTAACCAAGGTTTAGCTGCTATGGAAAGTAGTGGTAAACTAGCTGAAATTAATGCAAAATTCTTCTCACCCGACTTTTCAGTAACTTATGATGATATTGCAGAATGTGATGAAAACATTCCTGCTGAGTATCTTCCTGAGGACTGTGACGTATAAAGTTTTAATTTATACATAATTTGTAATAGGCACGGAATTCCGTGCCTATTGCTTTAATATAATAAAAAGATGAAAATTAGGAATATATTAAAACCAGAAAATTGGTGGATTATCATTTTAGGTTCAATAATTACCTGGATGATTTATATAATATTTTCAAATCCAGAGTACAACAAAGCATTTAATTTTATTATTCCTGGTTTAAAACTTACATTCCTCTCTACTATTCTTTCTTTTTTCATTGCCCTCTTTTTAGGATTATTTTCCGGTATTGGAAGAATTTCTAATAACAAAATTGCTAGTACATTATCGAGGACATATATTGAATTTATCCGTGGAGTACCTGTACTGATACTAATTTTTACAATCGCATTTGTTGTAGTTGTAAGAGGTGCTGAATTTTTTAATATAAATAATGGAAATGTACCAATGCTCGCCAGAGCAATTATTGCTTTATCAGTGTTTTATGGTGCTTATATTGCAGAGGTATTCAGAGCTGGTATTGAGTCTGTCCATTCTGGTCAAAGAGAAGGTGGTGCTTCACTTGGTTTAAGTGAAAGACAAATTATGAGATTTATTGTTCTTCCTCAAGCTTTTAGAAACATGTTACCTGCCTTAGGTAATGATTTTATTTCTATGATGAAAGATTCTTCTCTCCTCTCCGTACTTGCTGTAGAAGATTTAACTTACAAAGGTAGACTTTATTCTGGTAGTACATTTCGTTTTGCAGAAACTTATTTAGTTTTAACAGTTGTTTATTTGATCATAACTTTAATCCTTTCTGCATTACAAAGAAAGCTTGAAAAAAGACTTGAATCTAAATAATAAAAGTGACCATAAAGATATATTGGGGAAGTACCTCAGCCACCTAAAAAATCTCAAAAATTATTCTGATAATACTATAAACTCGTATAGATTTGACATTAAGCAATTTTTGGAATTGGACTTATCTTTTAATGATTTTTCAAAATATCTAAGATTCTTAAATGAAAATAATTATTCTAAATCTTCAATAAACAGAAAAATTACTTCGATAAATTCATTTTTAGATTGGTGTATTAAAAATAATTTTATTGAAGATTTAGTGATTAAAAAAGTTAAAAGTTTAAAACTAGACAAAAAACTACCATCTGTTTTAACAGCTAATTATATAAACAAACTTCTTGATGAATTACCAACATCATCATTCAAAGATCTAAGAGATAAAGCAATTTTAGAACTTATGTATTCATCAGGATTGAGGGTTAGTGAAGTTTCTGATTTAAAACTTGATAATATTAAAAATAATAAATCTGTAAAAGTTTTTGGAAAAGGTAGAAAAGAAAGAATATTACCCATAACAAATAGATCTCTAAATGCTATTAACACTTATGTTTTAAATAGCAGACAAAATATAGCCAATGATAAAAGTTCTAGCTATTTATTTTTAGGTGTTCGAGGAGGAAAATTAAGTGACAGAGAAATCAGAAGAATAGTTAAATTTAGAGTAGGTACTTTTCCTCATAGTATTAGACATACATTTGCTACACATTTACTTGATGGAGGTGCAGACTTAAGAATAGTACAAGAAATGTTGGGACACAAAGATCCAAGTACAACACAAATATATACACATGTTTCGAAAAAACAGTTAAAAATAAAACATAAACAATCTCACCCCAGAGGTTGATTAAGTTTTTTATTATATTAGAATTTCTAAAGAAAATAGGCACCATATTTACAAGTTTCCTTGGTGAACGAAAGTTTGGAAACCGCTTTAGCAAGAAATATGGGATGTTAAAACCAAAGGAGAAGAATGTCAATATCTATGAAAGACCTGCTTGAAGCAGGTGTTCATTTTGGTCATCAAACACAAAGATGGAATCCTAAAATGGACAAGTTTATTTATGATGCCAAAAACGGTGTACATATTTTAGATTTAAGAATTACTTATGATGCTGTTGAAAAAGCTCAACAATATGTTCAAAAGTTAGTTGCAAACAGTGGAAAAGTTTTATTTGTTGGAACTAAACCTCAAGCCCAACAAGTAATAGAAGAGCAAGCAATTAGAGCAGGTATGCCTTACGTTAATTTTAGATGGTTAGGCGGTATGCTAACTAACTTTAAAACAATTATCAAAAGAGTTGTTTACTTAAAAGAATTAATTTCCCTTGAAGAAACTGGAGAAATCAACGCTTATACAAAACCTGAAAGATTACGCATTAGAAGAGAAATAGAAAAATTAACAAAATCTTTAGGAGGAATTGTAAATCTTAATAAATTACCAGACGTGTTGTTTGTAGTAGATTTAGCAAATGAGTCAACAGCAATAACAGAAGCACAGAAATTAGGTATTCCAGTTATTGGTTTGGCTGATTCAAATGTTAGTCCTGAAGGTGTTGATATTGTTATTCCTGGTAATGATGACGCAATACGCTCTATAGAATTAATTGCTGCAGCTATTGCAGACGCTTGTTTAAAAGGCTCTGGCAAAAGAAGTGAGGTTGAAAACAAGGAGGACCAATAATGTCTATAACTGCAGCTGATGTTAAAAAGCTAAGAGATATGACAGGTGCTGGAATGATGGATGCTAAAAAGGCTCTTTCAGAAAATGCTGGTGATTTCGATAAAGCAGTTAAATACCTTAGAGAAAAAGGTTTAGCTGATTCTAAAAAAAGAGCAGATAAGGAAGCAAACCAGGGAACAATTGGTGACTATATTCATTATCAACAAGATAGAGCAGTAGCTGGAGTTCTTGTAGAAATAGCCTGTGAAACTGATTTTGTCGCAAAATCTGAAGAATTTAAAAATGTTGCCAAACAAGTAGCAATGCATATAGCAGCATTAAAACCAGAGTATTTAAATATTGAAGATGTTCCAAAAACTCGAATTGAAGAAGAAAAAGATATTATTAAAAATCAATCTATTAACGAAGGAAAACCTCAAGAAGTTGTTGATAAAATCGTAGATGGAAAAATTAAATCTTTTTATAAAGATTATGTTCTTAATGAACAAACATTTTGCAATCCTGATTTTTACGAAGGTAAAGTTGTTACAATGATTGAAGAACTATCTGGTAAATTAGGTGAAAAAATTTATATAAAACAATTTTCCAGAATTGAGGTTGGATCCTAAATGAAAAGGGTTCTACTAAAACTTTCAGGAGAATCCTTTGCTAATTCAAATACTAATTTTGGTATTGAACCAAAAATTATTGAAAGAATAGCTCAAGAAATAACTAAAGCAAATAAAGATGGTGTAGAAATAGGTGTTGTAGTTGGTGGTGGTAATTTTTTTCGGGGAGTTCAAGAATCAGCAAAAAATATGGCACAAGCAAATGCAGACTATATGGGTATGTTAGCTACAGTCATTAATGCTGTTGCATTAAAAGATGCACTTGATAAAAACGGTACGCAAACTAGAGTTCAATCAGCCATTACAATGACTGCAATAGCTGAACCTTATATTCGTTTAAGAGCTATTAGACATTTAGAAAAAGGAAGAGTTGTTATTTTTGCAGCTGGAACTGGTAATCCATATTTTACAACGGACACTGCAGCTTCACTTAGAGCTTCAGAGATAGAAGCTCAAATAATGTTGAAATCAACTAGAGTCGATGGAGTTTATGACTCTGATCCTGAAAAAGATACAAATGCTACGAAATATGATGAAATAAGTTTTAAGGAAGTAATTGATAAAAAATTGAAAGTAATGGACTTAACTGCAATAACACTTTGTGAAGAAAACAATATGTCAATTAGAGTCTTTGATGGCACTAAGCCAGAAAATATTTATAAATCTTTAATCGGTGAAAAAATCGGTACTTTAATAAAATAAAACTATGTCAGAAATATTAATAAATGATTTAGAAGCAAAAATGAAGATGTCTTTAAATCATCTAGTAGACGAGTTTTCTACAATCAGAACAGGTAGAGCTAATCCTGCTTTAGTTGATAAATTAAGTGTTGAATATTATGGGACCAAAACTCCTCTTCAGCAATTAGCTTCAATTTCAGTTCCTGATCCAAGATTGCTTCTCATACAACCATTTGATAAAAACTCTTTAAACGAAATTGAAAAATCAATTTTAAATTCAGATATTGGTTTAAATCCATCTAATGATGGAGAAGTTATAAGAATCCCAATCCCACCACTATCTGAGGAAAGAAGAAAAGAACTAGGCAAAGTTGCTTCAAAAGCTTCTGAAGATGCAAAAGTTTCAATAAGAAATCATAGAAGATACGGTATTGATGAAATTAACAAATTAAAAGATGACCATTCTGCAGACGAGTTAAAGCGATTAGAATCAAAAGTACAGGAGATGACTAACAAATATGTGCTCAAAATTGATGAATTACTTTTGGTAAAGCAGAATGAATTACTTGAGGTTTAAAAAATTATTACAAGCTGATAATGACGGTACCTTTTGGCCTGGTTATATTGAGATACCTGAGGAAGTTAAACCAAAATCCAACATTGTCATGGATAAAGAAGACAATCAAAAAATAATTAAAAATCCAAGAATATATACAGGACTAGGATTATTGCTTGTTGTTTCTTTATTTTTTCTAAATAAAAATTCTGCTCTAATTTTATTAATTCTTGTTGCTTTAATCGCTACAAAAGAATGGTTTGATCTTTTCGAATTTGGAATAGTTATTCCATTCCCTTTATTACTTTATGCATCAATAGCTCCTCTTTTAGTTGCTTACTTTTATGGTTTTGACAACTTCTATGTCCCTTATTTTGTGTTTCCTTTAGGAGTTGTAATCTATACTGGTACATTTGTTTCTTATGGAATTTATGAAAAATTTGGAAGTTCTTATTTGTTTTTAATTTGGTTTGGTACGGGTATTGGCTCTATTGGGTATATATTAAGTAATCTTGAAAACATGTTTACTTATTTAGTTTTAATATCAGTTTCGATTTCAGATATTGCTGCTTATGAATTTGGAAGACGATATGGAAAAAGAAAGCTTTATGAAAGGATTTCACCAAATAAAACAATAGAAGGGTTTCTAGCTGGTTTAATATTTGGTTCCTTTATTTTGTCTGTAGTACTATATAATTTTCTCTCGACTAATTTTATGCTTGCAATATTTCTTTCTCTAATAGTTATTACATTTGGAACTTTGGGTGATTTATTTGAATCTAGAATTAAAAGAAGTTTAGACGTGAAAGATTCAAGTACCTTTTTACCAGGACACGGTGGAGTGCTAGATAGAATAGATTCACAATTATTTTCATTTCCTGCACTTGTAATGTTGTTACATTTTTTTGATTTAATCTAGTTAGTGTAATAATTAAAGTATGAATGCAATATTAACAATTCTTATGCTTACTTTATTTGTTGTATTACACGAATTAGGTCATTATATTTCTGCTAAAAGATCAAAAGTTGCTGTCTCTGAATTTTTTATTGGTTTTGGACCTAAAATTTTCTCTTTTGTAAAAGGTGGAACAGAATATGGACTGAAAGCTTTGTTATTAGGAGGATATGTAAAAATTCCTGGAATGGATGAAAATGATAATGCAGATGGATATTCTCAAAATCAACTTTTTCATACTGCTAATTGGACTAAAAAACTTTATATAGCTTCATCTGGTATTGTAATAAATTTTTTAATTGCTTGGTTGATCTTGTTTACAATATTTGCAGTTTATGGAATTGAGCAACCAACTCTTACAATTGATACTATTGGTAACTCTGTAGAAAATGAAAATATTAAATCTCCCTCACAAAAAGCTGGTTTAGTTCCCGGTGATATTATTTTTTCATTCAACAATAAAGAAATAAACTCTTGGAATGAGCTTGTAAGCTTAATTGAAATAAACCCTGATCAAACAGTCACTATTGGATATATTAGAAATAGTCAAAAGTACTTTGTAACTACAAAGCTGGAAGCACGACTAGTCTCTGATAATAAATATGGATATTTAGGTGTATCACCAACACTAGAAAAATCACCATTAAAACCATTAGAAGCAATAAGTGCAACTACTAGAGTTGAGCTACAAATGACCAAAGCAGCCTTTCAAGGAATAATTACACTTGTTAGTCCAGACAATTTGCTAGTTTTAGCAGGAACTTATAGAGGTGAAAACGTCCCAGATGATGTAAGGCCATTAAGTCCAATAGGATTAGCTCAAGCTGGAAGTCAAATAGCTGATAGTGGTCTCGTAAATTTATTTAGTTTGTTAGCTTTTGTAAATATCTTTCTAGCTGTATTTAATTCAATTCCGCTTGTTCCTTTGGATGGAGGAAGAATTGCATTAGCTTTGTATGAAGGAATTACAGGAAAAAAGATTTCTGACAAAAAACTTTATCCAATAGCTGCATTTGTAGTTCTTCTCTTTATTTTTTTAGGTTTTACTGCATTTTATTTAGATATAACTCAGCCAATACAGTTATGACAATAAGAAGAAAAACAAGACAAATACAAATAGGAAAAGTTGGAATCGGTTCTGATTTTCCAGTTTCTGTTCAATCAATGACTACAACAAAAACTCGTGATACCGATAAAACTTTGGAGCAAATTTATGAGTTAGCTAATAATGGAGCTGATATCGTTAGGGTAACCTGTAACGAAGTTGAAGCTGCAGAATCACTTGTAAAGATTTGTACTAGAAGTCCAGTCCCAATTGTTGCAGATATACATTTTCAGTATAAGTTGGCCTTAGCTGCAGTAAAGGCTGGAGTTCAAGGTTTAAGATTAAATCCTGGAAATATTCGCAATGAAAAACATATAAAAGAAGTTGCAGTTGCTTGTCTAGATGCTGATATCCCAATAAGAATTGGCGTTAACGCAGGATCACTCGATAAAGATTTATTATCTAAATACGGAGATGCTACTCCAGAAGCATTAGTTGAATCAGCATTAATTGAAGCTAGATACCTTGAAGATGTTGGATTCGATCAATTTAAAATTTCAGTAAAGCATTCAAATGTTCCATTGATGATTGAATCATATAGGCTTTTAGCTGAAAAAACAGATTTTCCATTACATTTAGGAGTTACAGAAGCTGGACCTTTACCGGGGGGATTAATTAAGTCTATTGCAGGTATAGCAACACTACTTTCTGAAGGAATCGGCGATACAATACGACTCTCCTTAACAACAGATCCAGTTGAAGAAGCAAGGTACGGTCGACAATTACTGGAGTATTTAAATTTAAGAGAAAGAAAATCTCTAGATTTAATAGCATGTCCAAGTTGCGGTAGAGCTGAAGTTGACGTAATAAAAGTTGCAAATGAAGCTCAAAAAGTTTTAGAAAAAGAAGGACTGCCTATTCAAGTTGCTGTAATGGGTTGTGTTGTTAATGGACCTGGTGAAGCACGTTCAGCAGATCTTGGTATCGCTGCTGGTAAAAAAAGAGGACATTTATTCATAAAAGGTCAAGTAGTAAAAGTAGTCAAAGAAAATGAAATGGTTGCGGCATTATTAGAAGAGGGGAGACTTCTAGCAAAAGAAGGTATAGAGGCAAGATTAGCCGCAGCAGACAAAGATGCTGCAAGATTAGCTCAAGAAGATGTTAATCAATTATTAAATATTCAAGGAGACATTAACAATTTTGAAGAAAGAACTAAATCAGTCGTAGAGATTACTTCTAAACAAGATATTGAATAATAAAACCTTTATTATATAAACATGGTTGAAAAGCTTACTCCACTTTCAGAAGATTTTAATGAATGGTATACCGATATCATACAACTTGCTCAATTAGCTGACTATTCACCAGTAAAAGGAACTATGGTAATTCGACCATATGGATATAGTATTTGGGAAGGCATACAAAAATATCTTGATAAGAAATTTAAAGAAACAGGACATGAAAATGCATATTTTCCATTATTCATTCCTCAATCTTTTATTCAAAAGGAAGCTGAACATGTTGAAGGATTTTCTCCGGAATTAGCTACTGTAACTCATGCAGGAGGTAAAGAGCTTGAAGAGCCATTAATTGTTAGACCTACATCAGAAACAATAATAAATTATATGTTCTCAAAGTGGATTAAAAGTCACCGAGACCTGCCAATGTTAATTAATCAGTGGGCAAACGTTGTTCGATGGGAAATGAGAACTAGATTATTTTTAAGAACTTCGGAATTCTTATGGCAGGAAGGTCATACAGCACATAAAACACGAGAAGAAGCTACAGATGAAGCACTAAAAATGTTGGACGTATATGCAGAATTTGCAGAAAATGCTGCTGCTGTATCTGTGATCAGAGGTACAAAATCAAATAATGAAAGATTTGCTGGTGCTGTTTGTACTTACTCTATTGAAGCAATGATGAAGGATATGAAAGCATTGCAAGCAGGTACATCGCATGAACTTGGTCAAAATTTTTCTAAAGCTTTTGAAATTCAATATTCTGATGAAAATAATGAATTAAAGTTCCCTTTCCAAACAAGTTGGGGTGTAAGTACTCGTTTAATAGGAATGATAATTATGGCACATGGTGACGATAAGGGATTAAATTTACCTCCTAAATTAGCACCAATTCAAGTTGTAATAATTCCAATTATCCCAAAAGATGATCAGAAACATATAGTGATGGAAACAGTTGATAAAATATCTAATGAATTAAATGAGAAATTTAGAATAAAAGTAGATACAAGAGAAAATTTATCTCCAGGTTTTAAATTTAACGAATGGGAAATGAAAGGTGTCCCATTAAGGGTTGAAGTAGGTCCTAAAGATGTTGAAAATTCATCAGTTGTATTTTCAAGACGTGACGGTGTTGGAGGTAAATACAATGTAGAATTTTCTAAAGTTTTTGATGAAGTTTCGAGTACATTAGAAAATATTCATGAAATATTATTGGAAAATTCTAAAAATTTTAGAGAACAAAATACTTTTCATGTTTCTACAATGCAAGAATTAATAGATAAATTAAATTCAACTCCTGGATTTGTTACTGCATTTTGGGATGAAAACAGTCAAGATGAAGAAGATATCAAAAATCAGACTAAAGCAACACTACGTTGTTATGTTTTAGGTAATAATGAAGCTGGTGAATCTGTAAATAATCCTGGTACTCAAGGAAAATTAGCAATATTTTCCAAAGCTTATTAAAAATCCCTTTTCTTAAATATTCATTTTGATTAGAATAAAATAGACAATTTAGCTACTTGAAGTGGGTGTCAAACCCACTTTTTTTATGAATGGAGGTTTTATGATTTCTGAAAATGAAATCTATCAAGCTTTCAGTTTATATTTAAATCAAGAAAATTTAGAATTATATGATTTAAATTTATTATTTTCTCCAAATTTACAAAAAGTTGAAGTATTTATATTTTCTGAAGAAGATGTAGACATAGCGCTAACTTCGAGACTAAATACACAACTTCAACGTATTTTATCTGAATTTAATTTTGAAAAGGGAAGTTATGAAATGATAGTTTCAAGTCCTGGCATTGAGAGAAAATTAAAAACAAAAAGACATTATGAATTATCTATTGGTGAATTAGTTAAAGTAAAGCTTTATAAACCAATAAACAATGAGTATTTATTTGAGGGTGTTATTTCTAAAATAACAGGTTCATTTATTGTCTTACAGACAGAAAACGAAGATTTACAACTAGAAATTGAAAATATAAAAAATGCAAAAATTGAATTCAAACAATTCAAAGAAAAGGTTAAAGGATAAAAATGAAATTAGGTAGTGAAAGCAAACAGGCTATTGAATCTTTAGCACTCGATAAAGGAGTAGCAGTCGAAAGTATGTACGAAGCTCTTGTTTCAGCATTTCGATCTGCTTACATGAGGATACCTGGTGCTGCTGAAGAAGCTAGAGTAACTCTTAACCCCGATACTGGAGAGGTCTTAATCTACGCGCAACATTTGGATGCAGATGAAAATGTTATTGAAGAGTGGAAAGTAGAGTTGGATGAAGATGAATTTGGAAGAATTGCTGCTCAGTCCTTCAAACAAATGATGACTACTAAAATTAGAGATGCTAAAAGAGCAACAGTTTTAGAAGCATATATTGGTCGTGAAGGAGAATTAGTTACTGGTATAGTAACTCAGTTTGATGCAAGATTTAATCAAACTATTTTAGATTTACAAGATGCTGAAGCAGTAATACCTGCAGGTGAAAGAGTTCCATTTGAAAGACTTGAAAGAGGTAATAGAGTAAAAGCAGTCATCACTGAGGTTAGGGAAGACGCCAAAGGAATACCTATTATTGTTAGCAGAAGTAGAGCAGAATTTGTTCAAAGAATGCTAGAGCTTGAAGTTCCTGAATTAACTGATGGCACTGTTGAATTAAGAGCAATTGCTCGTGAAGCTGGTAGTAGAACTAAAATAGCTGTATTTTCAAACGATCCAAATGTTGATCCAAAGGGAGCATGCGTAGGTTCAAGGGGAAACAGGGTTAGACAAATTGTCAACGAATTAAGAGGAGAGAAACTAGATGTTGTTGAGTGGAGAGAAGACAAAGTTAGGTTTATTAAAGATGCACTTGGTCCAGCAGACATTGATCAAGTTGAAATAGACGAATATCTCAAAACCGCTAAAGTCATTGTTAAAGATAGTCAGCTTTCACTTGCTATTGGAAAAGAAGGTCAAAATGCAAGGTTAGCTGCAAAATTAACTGGATATAAAATTGACATTCAAGGCTTGGGAGACTCTCCTAAAGAAGAATTAAATGAAGAGATTAAAGAGGATAGTTCTAAAGAGGAAGAATAGATGGCAAAAAAAAGAATACATCAAATAGCGAAAGAGCTTGATATAGCTTCAGCTGATGTATTGTTTCATGCTCAAGAATTAGGAATAGAAGTTAAGACAGCTTCTTCAGGTTTAACTGAAGAAGAAATAGAACTTGTTAAGTTAGCTATTTTTCCAGAAGTAGAAGATAAAAAAATTACTGAAGAGATAGAGATCGAACCAGAAAAAATAGAAAATCAAATTACAGAGAAAGAAATACCTAATATTGAAATTGTAGAAGTTACAAAGAACTCAACACCCTCTACTATTGCATCAATTTTAAAAATGGAATCTACACAAGTTGTTGCAGATTTAATGAGTTTAGGAATAATGAAAGGAATTGATACTCCTCTTGATGATAGTGAAATTGAGAAAATTCTTGAAAAATACAATCTAATACCTGAGTTGATAGATGAAATTGTCGTTGTAAGAGGGAACATTATTGAAATTGAAAGTTTTGATGATAAGCCTGAACAACTTCAATTAAGAGCACCGATAATAACAGTTATGGGTCATGTTGATCATGGAAAAACTAGTTTGCTTGATTATATACGTAACGAAAAAGTTGCAGCAGGTGAAGCTGGTGGAATTACACAGCATGTAGGTGCTTATAAAGTTGATATTGGAGAAACGGGGGTTACTTTTATTGATACCCCTGGTCATGAAGCATTTACTCAAATGCGAGCAAGAGGAGCTACCGTAACAGATATAGTTGTTCTAGTTGTAGCTGCAGATGATGGTGTTATGCCTCAAACCATAGAAGCAATTAATCATGCAAAAGCTGCAAATGTACCAATTGTTGTAGCTATCAATAAATGTGATCTACCAGATGCTAATCCAACAAAAATAAAAGCCGATTTAACAAAATACGGAATTGTAACTGAAGATTTAGGTGGTGACGTACAGGCAGTTGAAGTTTCAGCTATTAAAGGTACAGGTGTTGATGATTTACTTGAAACTTTATCATTGGTAGCAGAAATTGAGGAATTAAAAGCTAACTATAACGCAGATGCATCAGGTTACATTGTAGAATCCAGAATGGAAGTTGGAAGAGGCAATGTTGCAACAGTGATTGTTAAGAGAGGGACCTTAAAACAGGGAGATTTTCTTTATGCTGGACAAGCTTTTTGCAGAGTTAAATCAATGTTTGATCACACAAACACACAAAAGAAAACTGTTGAACCAGGCACACCAATTGATCTTATAGGTTGGGACGAATCTCCAATTGCAGGAGATCAATTTGTAGTGGTTAAAAATCAAAAATTAGCTAAAGCTAAGGCAGAGGAAAATAAAATTAAACTGAAAACATTTGATAATTCTTCCTTTTCGGTTGAATCAAGAATGTCTGATATGATGAAACTTCTTCAAGAAGGAGAACTTACTACAATTAATGTAATTCTTAAGGCTGATACTAATGGAACAGTTGAAGCTATTAAAGATGGTATTACTAAATTAGCTAATGATGATGTTAAGATTCAAGTTGTCCATGCTGCTGTAGGTGGTGTAGTGCTATCGGACGTTGATTTAGCAAGTGCAACTAATTCTTTAATAATAGGATTTAATGTAAGGCCAGACAGTCAAGCAAGAAATATGGCTCAAAGTAAAGGTATTGATATCAGAACTTACAATATTATTTATGAGTTACTTGATGACATTGCAGAAGCAGTTCTTGGTCAAATGACAATTAAAACCGAGGAAGCAGTTATCGGTATGGTCGAAGTTAAAACAACTTTCAGAGCTCCTAAAGTAGGTGTAGTTGCAGGTTCTATTGTTACTGAAGGTAAAGTTGAGCTTAACTCCAAAGCTAGACTCCTTCGAGCCGGTGTTGTTATTTATGAAGGAACTATTGTTTCTCTCAGAAGATTTAAAGATAATGTACAAGTTGTCAACGAAGGTTTAGAGTGCGGAATAGGTCTTTCTGATTATAAAGACATCAAAGAAGGCGACTCTATCGAAATACTTGGAGAAGTAGAAGTCTAACATAGCATGAGTAATCAAACTCGAGGTGGAAGGATTAACAGAATCAATCCACTAATTTTAAAAATTGTTTCGTCTGTATTTCTTAAAGTTTCTGACCCAATATTAAATAAAGCCACAATAACTAATGTTTCAACTTCTCCAGATTTAAAGAAAACTATTATATTTGTTTCAACTTTGGATAATAACGAAGGATCGTTAAAGATCTCACTAGAAAAAAATAGAAATAAAATACAAAAAATTCTTGCTACTGAAATGACAACAAGAAATGTTCCAAAAATAATATTTGAGATTGACGGTACTTTAGAGAATGTAACACGAATTAATTCTTTAATAGACAGAGTTGTCAACAATGACTAACTTGATTTCAAATATTAAAAATAAATCAATTCTTATAACTGGACACATAAATCCAGATGGTGATGCGTTAGGTTCAGCTTTAGCTTTTGCTTTACTTCTTAAAAAAGAAAAAATATCTGTTGATGTTGCTTTTGATATTAAAAGTGCACTACCTTCAAATTTAAACCATCTACCATTCGAACTAATATCTGATAACACTAAAGAAATGTATGATGTTGTTTACGTATTTGATTGTGGTAATTCAAGTAGATTAGGAAATATAGAAAAAATTGTATTAAATTCAAAACATATAGTAGTTGTTGATCACCATATAAATCCAACCTTTGGTGATTTACAGATTATCGATTCTAAAGCCGCAAGTACAACACAAGTTTTATTTAGAGAAATAAAAAAATTAAATTTAGATATTGATTCAACTGTTGCTACATGTTTAATGACTGGATTAATTACTGATACTGGAAGATTTCAGTATTCAAATACTAATTCGGAAGTATTTCAAATGGCTGCTGAATTAATGAACTATGGAGCAAATTTAACTCTTATTAGTGAAAATATTTATGGTACTTTAGAACTAAATGCAATGAAGCTGCAAAGTGAGATTATATCAAGGATAGAGGTATTTGAAGTTGAAAAATTAGTTGTATCTTACGTTTTACAAACAGATTATAGAAAATTCAAAATTCAAGAACAAGAAACAGATTTTCTAATAGACACAATAAGATTAGTTAAAAGTTCGGAAGTCGCACTACTTTTAAAAGAACAAAATGATGGAACTTTTAAAGGAAGTTTGCGTTCTAGAAATTCAATTGATGTTCAAAAGATTGCCTCTTCTTTTGATGGTGGTGGCCACAAAGCAGCTTCTGGATTTTCCACAAAACTAGATATAAAAAGTTGTATAAATAAAATTCGTAATGAAATACAACGACAAATCTGATTTTTATCTATTAGATAAACCAAAATCTTGGACTTCTCAAGATTTATGTACAAAATTAAAAAAAAATTTTTATTTTAAAAAAGTTGGGCATTCAGGAACTCTAGACCCTAACGCAACTGGTCTAATGCTCCTTGCAACAAATGGTTATACGAAATTATTTGATTATATTAACCAAAATAATAAAACTTATGAAGCAACTGCTTTATTAGGCTATTCTTCATCAACTTTAGATATAGATGGAGACGTTAGAATGATTGAAAATATTAATGCTTTATCATTAGAAACTGAAATAAATACTTATTTTCAAGAAAACCTCGGAGAGATCCAACAAACTCCACCTAAATACTCTGCAATAAAAGTTGACGGAAAAAGATTATATAAATACGCAAGAAAAAATCAAAAAGTTGATATTCCGGTTAGAAAAGTTATGATTCACAACTCAAAAATAATCAAAATTTCAGAGAATAGAATTGTATTTAACATAACTGTTAGCAAAGGAACTTTTATAAGAAGTTTTGTAGAAGATTTAGGAAGATATTTAAATACTTCCGCTATTTTAGAAAATTTAACAAGAACTAAGATAGGGTCTTTGGATTTGAAGCATAAAAATTTGATAAAAAATGTACAAGATTTAAATTATCAATCCAAAATATCTCCACTTAATTGGATTGAAGTACTCAATATGCCTAGTATCACCTTAGATATTAAATTTTATGATTTGATCAAAAATGGAAATTTAATTTCTAAAGAATATTTTGGTGAAAATAAAGAAACAATAATTACTATTAACAATGAAATTATTGCTATCTACGAACCTTTTAAAGATAACAAATATAAACCTACAAAAGTAATTATATGAAGATTTATAACGAATTTGCTATACATGATAAAGTTGAGATTCCATCCGATGCTTCTTGTTTAGGGGCTTTTGATGGAATTCATCTTGGTCATCAAAAACTATTTGAAAATGCAAGAGCTAAATATAGTAATTTTCAGATTATTACATTTGATATCGTTCCTAAAAAATACTTTAATACTCAACATCAGCTAATTCTTGATAACAACACCAAGTCAGAATTAATATCTAAATACTATCCTCAAAATCTTATTTTTTTAAAATTTGAAGAAATAAAAAATTTACAAACTTTAGAATTCTGCGATTTTTTAAGTAAAAATTGTAAAACAAAACGTATCTTTGTAGGGAATGATTTTCGTTTTGGCAAAAATAGAGAGGGTCGTGTTGAAGATTTACAAAATTATTTTGGTATTGAAAATATACTTACTTTAGATGATGTTTATTATGATAAGTTAAAAGTTTCATCCACAAAAATAAAAGAGTTTTTATCTGAAGGCAACATAGAACAAGCAAATAGATTACTTGGATATAATTATAATTTTGTAGGTAAAGTTATAAAAGGCCAGAACCTAGGTTCAAAAATTGGTTTTCCAACTGCTAATTTAAATATTGAACCTGAAGAAATAATTCTTGATAATGGTGTTTATTTTGTAAATGTATTTATTAATAGTAATAAATACAAAGGAGCTATGAATATTGGATATAAGCCAACAGTATCTGATATAAAAAAAAGAAGTATAGAAATTCATATATTAGATTTTGATTCAAATATTTACGATCAAACTATCAAAGTTGAAGTTAATAAGTTAATAAGAAAAGAAGTAAAATTCAATAGTATTGACCAATTAACTGACCAGATATCTAAAGATATAGATAAAATCAATAAATATTAAATTTTCTCACATTAGAAATTGTCAATACTATTATTATTGCGAATGATAACAAAGAAAGAAATAATAAACGAATACGGTAAATCTGATAATGATACTGGTTCTGCAGAAGTACAAGTAGCACTATTGTCTAATAGGATTAACCATTTAACCGAACATTTAAAAACTCATAAAAAAGACCATCATACAAGACGAGGTCTTTTAATGCTTGTAGGTAAAAGAAAAAGACTTCTACAATATTTACAAAATCAAGATGTTCAAAGATATCGTAATATTATTGAAAAGCTTGGTTTAAGAAGATAAAAATTAGACCTTGGGTTGTTAATTGAGAACTTTTTATGAAAGTTGACAATTAATAACCTTGGTCAAGAAAGAGGTTATATGTCTATTAATAATGTAAGCGTTAATGTTGGCGCTAAAGAAATTACTTTTGAAACAGGGAAGCTAGCGCTTCAAGCACCTGGATCCGTAGTTGTAAAAAGTGGCAATACAACAGTATTAGTTACAGCCGTTGCAAATAAAGAAGTAAGAGATGGAATTGATTTCTTTCCTTTAACAGTTGATGTTGAGGAAAGAATGTATGCTGCTGGAAAAATCCCTGGTGGTTTCTTTAGACGTGAAGGTAGACAAACTGAAAAAGCAATACTATCAAGCAGATTAATTGATAGGCCATTACGTCCATCCTTTAATGATGGTTTTAGGTGTGAAACGCAAATTATTGCGACAGTTTTAAGTGTTGATACTGAAGTAGATTATGATATTTTAGCTCTAAATGCAGCTTCTACAGCTTTACAACTTGGGGGTATACCTCTTCAACAACCAGTTGCAGGTGTTCGTATGTCTTTAATTGATGGTAAATGGATACCTCAAGCCACAACAACTGAACAGTTAACATCTATATTCGATATGGTTGTTGCCGGAAATTTAAATAAGAACAATGAAATAGACATTGTTATGGTTGAAGCTGGTGCTACAGATAATGCTTTCACTTATATTGATGAAGGTGCTGTAGCCCCAACTGAAGAAATAGTTGCAAATGGAATTGATGAAAGTAAGCAATATATTAAGTCAATAATTGAAGCACAAAAAGAGTTAGTTTCAAAATGCGAGGTTCCAACAATTGAATGGCCCTCAATAGAAGACTATCCACAAGAATTAAAAGAGAATATCAGTAATTTTATAAATGATAAGTTATCAAGTATTTTTGATAATACAGACAAAGCAACAAGGGCTGAATCTGAAAGTGCTTTAAGAGATGAGGTATTAGCTAAGTTTTTAAACGATGAAGTTGATAATACAAAAGAAGTCAAGAATGCTTTTAAATCTGTTGTAAAAGAGTATGTAAGGAACAAAGTTTTAACCGGAGGCTTAAGACTTGATGGAAGAAAGCCAGATGAAATAAGAAATATTTCAGCTGAAATAGATTTACTTCCTACAGTACATGGTTCAGCGTTATTTTTAAGAGGTGAAACTCAGGTATTAAATGTAACAACTTTAGGAATGTCTAGATTAGAACAAATGTTGGATACAATTGATACCGTTACCTCCAAAAGATATATGCATCATTATAATTTTCCACCATATTCAACGGGTGAAGCTTATCCAATGAGAGGTCCAAAACGAAGAGAAATTGGGCACGGAGCATTGGCTGAAAAAGCTCTAGTTCCCGTTATCCCAACGAAAAAAGAATTTCCTTACACGATAAGGTTGGTAAGTGATGTTATGTCTTCTAATGGGTCTACTTCACAAGCTTCTGTTTGTTCATCAAGTCTTTCTTTGATGGCAGCAGGTGTTCCAATTAGAGAGCATGTAGCTGGTATTGCAATGGGTTTAATGTCTAATGGTTCTAGTTTTATAACTTTAACAGACATATTAGGCGCTGAGGATGCACTTGGAGATATGGACTTTAAAGTAGCTGGCACAAGAAATGTAATAACTGCTCTTCAATTAGATATGAAAATAGAAGGTTTACCTTCAGATGTTTTACGATCTGCATTACAACAAGCTAAAACTGCTCGCGAGCATATTCTTGATGTAATGGAAGATACAATATCAGAACCAAGGAAAACTTTATCAGGTAATGCACCTAAATTAGTTTCAATAGAACTTCCTAAAGATAAAATTGGTGAAGTAATCGGACCTAAAGGTAAAAACATAAAGAAAATTGAAGAAGAAACTGGTTGTTCTGTTGAAATTGATGATGATGGTTTGCTGACTCTTGGTTCAACAGAAGAAGATGCTTTAGAAAAAGCTAAAGAAATGGTAATGATGATTATTGATCCACCAGAAGCAGAAGTAGGAAAAGAATATAGTGGTGAAATAGTTAGTGTTGCTAGCTATGGGGCTTTTATAAATATTTTACCTGGTAGGGATGGGCTTTTACATGTTTCTAAATTTCATTCAACAAAAAGAGTTAATAATCCAGAATCAGTTGTAAAAGTTGGGGATAAGCTTATTGTCAAAGTTGACTCAGTTGAAAATGGAAAAATAAGTTTGTCTTTGCTTGAAGATTTAGAGGTTTCGGACGAACAAGCTGCTTCTAAAGGTAATGGCAACTCTAAAAATAGAAACTTTAGAAATGATAAAAGAGATAGCAAACCAAAAAATCAAAACCGTAAAAGAGTATCTTTTGAAGATGAATTTGAAAAAGGTATTTAAGTTACTTTCTATTTAAAGTTAATTTAGTTGGGTTTGTAGGTTCAGTAGTAACATAAGCATCTGGATTGTATTCTGATACTATTTTTAAAACTTCTTTTAGTTTTTTTCTAGGTGTTACACACCAGGCTATTGTTACTTGACCTTCCATGCCTTCACCGTAAATTTCAGTAACACCATAACCATTTTCACGAAGCTTATTTGCCATTTCAGGTTTACTTTTATTCTTAGGAGTAAAAATTCTTACTACAACGTCACCAATTGCTATAGATGATTCAATATAAGATCCTACAATAGTTCCAGAAGCGAACCCAAGGGCATAACCTGTAATTATAATTGGATCATTTAATTCTTGTATGACTTGTGAAATTGCAAGTACCCATATTGCAGATTCTATAAACCCTAAAAGTCCTCCAATATATGGCTTACCTCTTACAACAAATAAGTGTCTTAATGTACCTAGTGTTTGATCGATTAGTCTTAAGATAAAAATTGATAAAGCAGCAATAATTACATTCATATATTCAGTTTATTTAAATTATTGTAAAGATTTTTTAATTTCTTCATATGTTGTTTTCATTTTATTAAAAGTTTCTGCTACTAAATCTTCTATATCTTCTTTTTTATACTCTGAAATATTAATTGGTTCTAATGTTTTAATTATAGCGTTACCACTTTTCATAAATTTACTACCTCTTGGCCAGATTTCACCAGTACCTGCAATTACAACTGGTAGTATTGGAACTTGGTTATCGAATGCAATATGAAATGCACCGCTTTTAAAAGGTAAAAAATTATCACTTTTTGCTCTTGTTCCTTGAGGGTAGACCATTAATGACCATCCGTTTTTAAAAAGTTTTTTTGCTTGTTGATTTATACTTTCCCTGTCATTTTTATTATTTCTATCAACTTTTATAAAGTTAAATGATTTGGCTGCCGTTCTAAAAAAAGGAAGTTTATAAACTTCCTTTTTTGCCATAAATACCCATTTAATTTTCAAAAATTTAAATTGTAACATTGGATCTAAGTTAGATAGGTGATTAGAAATTACAACATATGGTTGATTTTTTTTATATTCAAATCCTTTAATAAGTGTTATTTTAGATTTTGCTGCCCACATCCAAGGGGTTGTCCAGCTTTGTGCAATATAGTATTTTAAAGAAGTGTATTTATTAAATAATCCAACAAACCAGATTGAATAAGCAACCGGAATAGTATAAATGGCCATAATGAGTAAATTAAACCAAGTTCTAAGATTGTTCTTAAGCATGTTGATAGTGTACATTAAAATAACTTTATAAAGTAAAAATATGTATAAAAAAAGCGAAATTAGAGAAACATTAAAATCTATACAAATAAATAAAAAGAATTTCGAAAAAGATATAATTCAAAAAATAAATAAGTTAACGGAAAATAGAGTTATATGTGCATATATTTCTATATATAATGAACCAAATATTTTAGATTACATTAATAATCCTAAAACTTTATGTACAACCTTTATTGATTCTGAAAAAAATATAAAAATTTCCAAACTACAAAAGCCCTTTATTAGAAATAGTTTCGGGGTGCTACAGCCTAAAAAATTTATTGAAATTGATGAAGTAGATATATTTTTAATTCCCGGTTTAGCATTCGACTTAACAGGTACAAGGCTAGGCAGAGGAGGCGGTATTTATGATATGTTATTAAGTAATTATTTAAACTCTTTATTTATTGGTGTTACATTTGACGAATATATTTTTAATCAACTTCCAAAAGATGATCATGATATTAATATGCATGCGCTATTAACCCCGACACGTTTTATTGAATTAAATATATAGTATTCTTAAATAATGGACTTAAGTGTAAATGTTGGTTATTTTGGTCCACATATATCTGATCAACATAATTTAATCAAAAAATTAGATCAACTTGGTGTATCTTGTATTTGGACTGCTGAAGCATATGGTTATGATGCAATTACTCCTCTTGCATATTTTTCAGCTATTACTAAAAATATTGAATTAGGTTCTGGAATTATGCAGATTCCTTCCCGCACACCTGCTATGACTGCAATGTCAGCAGTAACACTAGACAAACTATCTAATGGTCGTTTTAGATTAGGTTTAGGTGTATCAGGTCCTCAAGTTGTTGAAGGTTGGCACGGTGTACCTTATGGTAAACCACTTTTGAAAACTAGAGAATATATAGAAGTTGTTAAAAAAATATTAGAGAGAAAAGAACCGCTTGAATTTCAGGGTGAATATTACACTTTGCCAAATAAAAATGAAGAAACTACTGGATTAGGAAAACCTTTAAAATTAATTGAAAAACCATTACGCAAAGATATTCCTATTTACTTAGCTGCAATTGGACCAAAGAATATAGAATTAGCTGCAGAACTTGCTGATGGGTGGCTTCCTTTTATGTATTCACCATATATCGGAGATAAAATATTTAACAAATATTTAGAAAAAGGTTTTCTTAAATCCTCAATTAAAAATAAATCCAATATTTTTAATATAGTTGCAACAGTTTTTGCAAAAATTTGTAGTGAAAATGAAGTAGATGAATACTTAATTCCCGCTAGAAGCATGTACACACTTTATGTTGGTGGAATGGGTGCTAAAGACAAAAATTTTTATTTTAATCTTATGTGTGATTACGGATATGAAGAAGAAGCTCATCAGATTCAAAGTCTATTTCTTTCAGGTAAAAAACTAGAAGCTGAAAAAATATTTCCTAATAAACTTTTAGATGATTTAACTATGGTTGGTTCTAAAAATTCAATTTTAGATAAATTAGAAGTGTGGAAATCATCTAACGTTACAGAATTATCGGTTACTTTTCCATTGGATCTTGAGACTATAGCGTTCATAAAAGAAAATATATAATGTCAGAATTAACTCCTGAATTATTGAATACTACGACTTGGAAAATTCCCAATGGTCTTGCAATTGTAGGATCTCATCATGAACAAGAATTTAATGGAATGACTGCAAGTTGGATATCACAATTCAACATGGATCCGGTCACAATTGGAGTTGGAATTGACAATACGAGCTTGACACATAGCCTTATATCTAGAAATGGATTTTTTTCTCTCAATTTTTTTTCTTCTGATAATACAAAAGTATTTGTTAAGTTTTCAAAACCAGCTAAATACACTGATGGATATTTAAATGAAGAACCAATTACACTCACAACAAATAATGTACCTATTTTTAACAATTCTGTACTTTGGTTCGAACTTAAAGTAATTAATTCTCAAAACTTAGGTACACATACTTTATATTTAGGAAAGGTATTAGATTGTTACTTAAAAGATGGGGATTTTAAAGTCGCTGAAATGTCTGATACACGAATGAAATATGGCGGTGTACCTAGAGGCGGACATAATAAAAATTAATGAAATGTATAAAATGCAAACACTCTTGGAAACGGACAAAGTTTAAAGAATATATAACTTTTGCTTCAAAATGTCCAAAATGTCATTCTCGATTTCTTCTTAGGTATTAATGAAAAAATATGTTCTATTAACGATTTCTAATTTATTTATTTTTTTATTTTTACCAGTCTTAAGACTTTTTAATAAAAATATTTATGAAAAAAATATTTTACCAAAAATTATCAACTATACGTGCAATACAAATCCTGTCAGTCATCAAAGAAAAAAAATTATACCTAATGCTTTTGGCGTAGTACTTGAAATTGGATCTGGTTCTGGATTAAATTTTAAATATTATAATTCTGAAATTGTTTCAAAGATAATAGCGATAGACCCATCAATTGAACTAACCTTTTTAGCAGAAGATGAGGCAAAAAAACATAATTTAGATATAGAATTTATCAATAAGTCTGCTGAAAAAATTCCTTTACCTGATAATTCTATAGATTCAGTTGTTAGTACTTATACGTTATGTTCCATTCCATTACCTTATTCAACGATTCATGAAATATTTAGAGTATTAAAATCTGGAGGTATTTTTTTATTTAGTGAACATGGACGTTCTCCAGATCGTTTTACTTCTTTTTTACAAGATCGCATTGAATTCTTTTATCCATTAATAAGTGGTGGGTGTCACTGCAATAGAGACATTCTTAATATTATTAAAGATGCAAATTTTCGATTTCAATCTTATGAAAGTTCCTACTTGCCTGGAACTCAAAAGTTTCTTGGTTTTAATTATTGGGGATCTGCAATTAAACCTTAATTAAACTTGATGTATTACGTTGGTAACAACACCCCAAATATAGGCTTCACTTTCTTTTTCAATAACTATTTTTTGATACCTTTTATTCTCTGGAACAAGTTCAATTTTATTTCCTACTTTTCGGTACCTTTTTACGGTTAACTCATTATCCACTACAGCGATTACAACGTTTCCGTTTTCTGCTTTGAGACTCCTGTCTACAACAAGAATATCATTAGGAAATATTCCAGCATTTATCATGGACTCACCTGAGGCACGAACTAAAAAAGTTGAAGCAGGGTGTTTAACGAGATACTGATTTAAATCAATTTTATCTTCAAGGTAATCATCTGCGGGTGAGGGGAATCCAGCGGCAACTTTATCACTGTAAAGTGGTAATTCGTAGAGACCTTTACTTACTACTTCAGAAATATATTTAACTTTACTTAACGGAATGCGAAGTGCTTTAGTTTTCTCACCGTACTTTCCTTGACCTTTTGGTCTTCCAGCATTTTTTCTTGCTCCACCTCTCGGCATAAAAATGTCTTTCTTTTTTCTTAGAATAGTGTACAGTATTCAAAGGAGTAAGTGTGTGAATAATAAAATTTTTGCTTTAGTCGACTGTAATAATTTTTATGCTTCATGTGAGAGGGTCTTTAACCCTAAACTTGAAGGACAACCTATAGTTGTTTTGTCCAATAATGATGGATGTGTTGTAGCAAGATCTAACGAAGCTAAGGCATTAGGCATTCCAATGGGAGCCCCATATTTCAAATATGAAACAATAATTAAAAGAAACAAGGTACATGTTTTTTCTTCAAATTATACATTCTATGGAGATATGTCAGCCAGGGTTATGACTTCACTAAAATCACTAGTTAAAGATATTGAAATTTATTCAATAGATGAAGCATTTCTAGATATAAGCGAATTTTATTATTGCGACTTAGAAGAAACAGCAAAAGAAATAAGGAGACTTGTGAAGCAATGGACAGGTATTCCTGTATCTATTGGTATAGGTCCAACTAAAACTTTAGCAAAAGTAGCTAATAGGCAAGCTAAAAAATATGAAGAGTCGAATGTTTTTGATATTAGAGACGATTTAGTTAGAGGTGAAATATTAAAAGAGTTAGCCCTGGAGGAGATCTGGGGAATCTCAACACGATGGGGTAGGAGACTGAGAGAAATAGGTATAAAAACAGCACTTGATTTAGCTCATGCAAACCCAAGATATGTAAGAAAAAATATAAGCATCGTAGGAGAAAGAATTCATCATGAATTAAATGGAGTTTCATGCATAGGCATAGAGGAGGTAAAGAATAAAAAAAATATTATATCGTCTAAATCTTTTGGAAAAAAAGTAATGGCTTTACAAGAACTAGAAGAAGCAGTTTCAGACTATACGGCTAGAGCATGTGAAAAACTGAGGTCACAGCAATCGAGAGCACAAGGGGTATATGTTTTTTTAAGAACTAGTCCGTTCATAGATCAAGAAAAACGATATAGCAACGGCATGAGTACTTTTTTCACAATTCCAACGAGTAACACTTCAAAGATTATTAAAGAAGCTAAAAGATTAACACAAAAGTTATTTATCTATGGATACGAATATCAAAAAATTGGAGTAATGTTACTCGAAATTACAGATGCAAAAAATGAGCAGTATAGTTTTTACGAGCAAGAAAACTATAGCAAGTCGGACAAAGTAATGACCGTACTAGACGGTGTTAACCATAAGTATGGATCAAGCACCCTTATGTTTGGTGCTCAAGGAATAAAAAAAGAATGGAAAATGAAATCAGAGAAAAAATCTGGAGCTTATACAACAAATATGCTACAAATACCTTTCGTTAAATAGGAAATGAAGAGTACATCTGTTTAAATTAAGATTATGAGTTTAGAGAATCCATACAAAAAGTCATTAGATGGATTAGAAATAAAAGATCCAGTAAAAAGTTTTTTTGATTATTGCAAAGAAAGAGAGAGCATAAGACTTAAAAGAGAGTCAGGAGAAACTTTTCCATGGAGCGAAGATTCAATATTTCAAAAAGGTAGATTTTTAAATGTTTTCAGGGAAGATGATAAAGTAAGTAGATCAATTATTAATATTGGAAGTCAAATAAAAGATGATGTAGCTTTACTTGTCCAATTTTTATTCTTTGCAAGATGGTGTAATAAAAATGAAGTTATTCAAAACTTAAAATTAGATGAACTAAATAATCCAGATTTGTTGAAAAACAAACTTTATCAAATTGGTGACTGGGCAAACTTAACAGCATATCCTGTTGAAGATATTACATGGAAAGATGTTAATTATGAGAGAATTGATGCAGCAACATTATTATTTTATAACATCCGTGAAGTTTTGCTTGAAATCATAACCCTTTCAGAAAAAAGTGTTGTTAAAGCTACAGAGAGTATTAATAAAAAATTTAAAATGAAAAATAATTTTCCAATTTTTATGGCTCTTATTGATATTGCTTGGTTCAGGCCAGAACTCATTCCCTTAACTTCAGATGTACCAACTGGTATTGGTGCGTCGCCATACTTAGATAGACTACAAAAACATTTAGGTTTAAACAGTCATCAACAGGTAGCAACTAAAATGATTACACTTCAAGAAGAGTATTGGCCCAGTGCAAAAAGAACTTTTTATCCAATCGACATAGAATATCAATCTTGTGAGTGCAGAAAATACTTTAGTTATGTTAATGGCACTAAAAAATTTGAAGGAAAAAACTTATTTTCAGTCTAAATTTTTCCAAATATTCTTTGTTAATAAATACCAACTAAAACCGAAAATAAATCCAAATACAGGAAAAAATTTAAACATAGCCAAAGCTCCGTAAACAGATGCAAGGTAGCCAATAAGTAAAGTAGAAATTGTATTCATTAAAAATACTAAAGAATAATCAATTCCTGCAACTCTACCTCTTAAGTTATCAGGAGTTAAAATTTGTAATCCATATGTTGAGAATGCCCATTGAGCTCCACCTCCACAATGAGCTACTACTAACAGCAAGACTGTAAGGTATAAAGATATTGACCAAGGTATTAAAAAATAAAACAGTCCCCAAGCCATTATGCTCGGTCCAATTGTTAAAAGTAGTTTTCCATCAGTTTTTCCAAAAAAGTATCTTATTAAAATTGGACCTATTAATGCACCAATTCCTCTAGCTCCAAACATTAGACCAGTTCCAAAATCTCCAGTTTTGTATATATCGTATGAGAGAATAGTAAACAATGAAAGCATACCACTTGCAGATATGCTGAATGTAGATTTTGTGACCACTAAAGCAAATACCTCTGATTTACTTTTTACAAAATTTATTCCATCAATAAATTTTATTGTTTTCTGATTATCTATTAATTCAATTTTTTCACTAAGATCTTTTTTTATCAAAAATACAAGTACTGCTGAAAATATGAATGTAAAAAAATCAATTGTAAAAAGTATTTCACGTGAAAACACAGTTGTTAAATATCCACCTATCCCAGCTCCAATACCTGCCATTATTCCCCAGCTAGAAAAAAATAAAACATTAGCTTCAGCTAAATTTTCTCTTGAAACAACATTTGCTAATGCTGCATCAGATGTTGGCATATAAGCTGAATTTACAACTGATAAAAGTGAAAAGGAAAATAGTATGAATGCGACATTCTCTGTCCTTACAGCAAAAAGGATTAGTATTACTACTAGAGCGCTTATAAATTCTGATAAAGCAATAATTATTCTTCTATTGAATCTATCTGCTAAATAACCACCAAAACTACCAAGAATGAATAAAGGAGCACTTTGAACGACTAGCACCAGTGAGGTAATTAAAGGATTTTCAGTAATTTCATAGATAATTCCAAGTAGTGGTACTGTTAACAGCCAATCGCCACCTAAAGTTATTAACCTTGCAGAAAAAAGCTTCAAAAAATCTCTATTTTTAGTTAATAGATATATATATTTTTGAAAATTTTCCATTAGTTATTCAACTGTAACTGAAGAGCAATTTAATAGTATAATAAAAAACATGAAAACGGTCCTGATAACAGGTGGCTCAAGAGGTATTGGTTTAGCAACTGCACTAAGATTTTCTAAAGAAGGGTGGAATGTATATATAACTAGTAGAAAAGAAGAAAATTTACAAGCTGTTCTAAAGGATCACCCAAATTTAAAAGGTTTTGTGGCTAAAGCCGATGATATAGTTGCTGCTAGTACGACTTGTCAATCAATAATAGAAGAAATAGGTTCATTAGATGTTTTGATCAACAATGCTGGAACAAATCCTTCTGCGGGAAGTATTTTAGAAGTAGAGTTATCTGCTATTCAAAAAACTTGGGATGTTAATCTTATGGGTCCACTTATGTGGTCTAGGGAAGCTGTAAAAGCAGGATTAAAAGATTCTATTTTAAATGTTTGCTCTGTAGGAGGAATAAAACCTTCACATTTTATGGGAGCATACAATGTTTCTAAAGCCGGACTAATTTATATGACAAAACAGTTGGCAATGGAACTTGCACCAGAGATAAGAGTAAATGGTATAGCTCCAGCTGTAGTTAAAACTAAGTTATCTGAAATGCTTTGGGCTGACGAAGAAACTAGTTCAAATTTACATGCTTTAAAAAGACTTGGAGAACCAGAAGATATTTCTAATTTAATTTATTTCTTATCTAGTGAAGAAGCAAGCTGGATTACAGGCGAAGTAGTAACTATAGACGGTGGTTTTTTACTTTAACTCCAAACACTTAAGCAAATATTTTCATCAAATTTTCTAACTAAGTTTTTAGAATCAACTTCATGAATAAAAGCTTCAATTAACCAGACTTTAGTACCCTTATCAAGGTGTCCACCATAAGCTTTTCCAGTAGAGTCCGCCAAAACAATATGAACATGTACAAAGGGTTTGTCATCTAATAAAGAAATATTTCCAATACCACTCAAGACTTCATAAGGCTGGTCCATAATATGTTCATCATATTTTTTCTTTTCTTGATTAAAATATAAAACTTTTGCACTTTGCACTGCTCCAATGAAATTTATCTCAGCAGCTTGAATGTTGTTTTCTTCTGCATAAAGAGTTAGTGAATCAAGAAGATCTGAATCTTTTTCTAACTTTATTATGTGAGTTTTTATTACATTTGATTTTTCAATAAACATTTATTTTGCTTTCTTAACTAAATTTATTACTCTTTCTAAATCTACTTCGTTTTCGACTTTAGCATCTTTCTTTAAAGAAGTACCAACAATCGAAAAGTTCGCATATTTTTTTATTAAATCTATATTATTTTCATTCAATCCAGAACCTATTACCAAATTTTCTGGAGTTGCAATTTTAGAAATAACAGCCAATTCATCAAAGTTAATTTCTTTTCCAGTTCCACTTCCAGTCAAAATAATTTTATCTGCCCCAGCTCTTAGAAGTAATTCTTCTGCATGATTTTCAATAGAAGAACCTGGTGCCGGTGTAGCATGTTTAACAAAAACATCAGCATAAATCTTGATATCTTTATTTAATGAGTTTTTAAAACTTATTATTTCATTAGCTTTACCTTCAATGATTCCTTGATCAGTAAACATGGTATTATTTAGAACATTAATTCTTATAAAATCAGCTTCAATGGCTTCTGCAATTGAAAGTGCAGATATTCCATCATTCCGTAATACATTAATACCGTGAGATAGTTCTTTATTTAGTTCTATGTTGTTTAGAACTGTTGTAAAGCTTACTAATGTTCTTTTTGAGATATCATCTTTAACAAATGGTGTATCACCAAAATTTTCAAATATTACACCAGATATACCACCTTCTTTTAAAGTGTTATAGTCTTGTTGAGCTATGTTGATAATTTCGTCTAATTTTAAAATATTACTAGGTGACCCTGGAAGACTTTTAAGATGTACAACTCCAATTAATTGCATTTTTCTAAATTTTTGTATGGTTAAACTTTAAAAACTTTTGTGCAAAATCGCCTTCAGCAGTTAGGGTAGGTTTTGCTCCTTTTGGCAACCTGCCAGTAATTAATCTACACCAGTCACTTGCACTACCTTTAATAGAGTCTTCCGAGTCTTCATTCCCAAATTGCCAAGCACGATATTCTGGACCTATTAATTCAACTCTAAGATCTTTTGGTTTAACTTTGTTTTCTTTAGCTACTGAATCCAGATTTAACCATCCAAATAATGCAACATGTTCTATTCGTACAGTATCAGAATGATCTTTTTTAGTAACATCATAGATATCTAAACTATGTGCCCATGTTTCAGCAAGTTTAGATGTTGCAAAAGATTTGTAGTCTAATTCTTTTTTCCACCAATTAATTTTTCTTCCTGGAGGTGATTTTGCTAAAACTTCAATTACAGAAGCTCTTGAAATTCTCCACCACTCAATTACATCTTGTGGTCTCATAGTGGAGCCTTTTTTAATCGCTTCTTTTTCAAATTTTTCAAGACCCTTTGGACCTCTATATTTATTAAAATCAGATCCATTTTTCTTTAAAGCATTAAATGTAAGATCTTCAATTGCTGCAAGGTAACTTACATGAGCTGTTATATCCCAATTCTTATAACTAGTTTTTAAACTCCAGTTTCTTATCGGAATACTTTGCAAGTACTGGTCTAAGAACTGCTGTTCTGCAACTAAATTTGATAGAATTTCTTGCACATATTTAAGTTTAATTGTTAAAAAGTAATTAAACCAGTAGCAATATTTATAAAATTCTTTTTTTATAGAATTTATGAATATACAATCAAATTAATGAAGAAAATTTTAAAGTTATTAGCAGTTGCAATCGGAATAAAATTTATTTTAGAACTTTTAGACGAAAATGTTGATGTTAAACAACAAGTTATGAAATTAAGAAATGAACTTGCAAAAATAGAAACAAAAGATTTAGAAGTTAAAATTAAAGATTTTTTTAAAAAATATGATCCTAAATTTAAAGATCAAGAAGATTTATAAAATATTTCTTTCAAAATTAACAAATTAAATCTTACTTATATTCTAAATTTTTTTGTAAAAATTTATCTTAGTATAATTTGTTCACTTTATTTTTATAGCATGTGCTTATGTGTTTTTACATCACTTTGCGATGATTCCAACTTATTTATAAATACAATATTTGTTTTAGGATTATTTTTTGTACTTTTTGTAAAACTTACACCGAAAGTTTTTATTTCTAAAAATATTTTTTCAATTTTTGTTTTTGTAGTTGTTTTAATAATATTTTTTATAAATAATTATTTAGTGAGAAGTTTGTTTTAGTACCATTAAATTATTCAAATGTGGAAGATATTAGGAAAGATTGCTCATCTCTGGCCAACATGGTTTTATAGATTTATATCGAATTTTCATTCAAAGATTATTAAATTTAATTTCACAAAAGCCGGTAAGAGAATTTTAGGTGATAATATTCTCTTGCTTGAAACCATTGGAAACAAGACTAAAAAGTTACGCAGAACTCCACTAGCTTACGTTAAAGTAAAAGAATTTTATTTGGTTGCTGCTTCGTATAGTGGTAGTGATAAAACTCCTGATTGGTTTTACAATCTAAATACAACATCTGTATATATAACAATTGATGGTGTGAGGTTTGAAGCAACATATGAGCTTGTTGATGACATCAGTAGATCTGATATGTGGAAACATTTGGATGAATTGTATCCCACTTTCAAAAATTATAGAAAAAGAACAAAAAGAAATATACCTTTGATTAAGTTTTCTAAAGTAATGGTTTGACTGAAGGCCCTTTCCTAACAATAGTATTCCATAAAGTCTTGTAGTGATCTAAATCTTCTTTATCAACATGTGGTAAAACAAAATTTTTCCACGACTCCAGTAAGGGATCTTCTGAGTCTTTATAAATGTTTAAACCCAATGGTATTCTTTCCACAATTGTTCTTAAGCTCATAGGAGTTTCAATATTTATACTTATGTCGTCTGACATAAATGAGTTATTTATTTCAATTGCTAAATTTATTATTAAATCTGTATATTGATTTTGTAATTTGGGATATCTTTTTTGAAAGATTGCCTCAAGTTGTTCTTTATTTGGAAAAGGTTTTTCCCATATTACCCATCTATCAGCAAAAGCTTTATTTAAAGATTGAGTTCCAGCGTAATCTCTTAAACTTGTAGGGTTCATTGTTCCGAAAATGAAAGTATCATTTCTTAATTCAATGACTTCACCATTTGGTAGTTCTAACTTTTTGTGCCTATCAAGTAACGAATGTAATGCAAATAATACTTCTGGTCCAGCAGCATTTAACTCCGATAGGTTTACAATTGCTGGACCTCTTAATGCTCTTGTTAATTCTCCATCTTGCCATCTACTTTCAGTACCACCTTTTCCATCACCGTATAACTGTACTGAACCTAGCAAAGTAACATCTCTAACTTCTCCTGATAAGGGAATTCTGTAATATGGGTAATTTAATTTTGCAGCAAATTGTTCAATATCGTGGTCTTTTCCTGTACCCATATGTCCTTTAAGAGCAATATGAATAGGTATTGAATTTCTAAAATCATCTACTTTTGCTTTTATTGCTTGGGCTAGTTTAAATTGTGTACCTAAATCAACATAGTATTCATCTATTAGGGGTATTCGATTTTTTCTAGAACTTAAATCATTTAATTTTGAATCAATTTTGCACTCTTCAATTTCAACGACTTCTTTTGTGTCTTTTGGATTAGTAAATTGTATTTTTGCCATTAAACAGCTCCAGATGTTTTTTTAATATTTTTTATAAGTATATCCTTTGTAATATTTACTACCGAATGTATTAACTGTTCTGGTTGTTCAACTTTTGTATTATTCAAATATTCTTTCCATGAACCCCTCGAGCCAATTCCAATACCAATTACATCTATCCCATTTCTAGTTGAATAATTTATAGCATTCTTGAGCTCCTGAATAGAGCCACGTGTCATTCCATCAGACAATACAACTAACATTTTTGTATTTGCTGGATGAAATAATAGCCGCTTTGATGCATGCATAATATTTATTTCATCAATATTTGTACCTTTATCAAACATGCTTATTGGTGGATAATTATCACTTAAAATATTTGAATTGAGTGAGTCTCTTAAATTTCTCGAAAATTGAATTAGCCCTAAAAATTGTTGATATTGATCTTTCCAAGAGTCTTTAAATTCTTTTATGAAGTAATGATTTGCAGTATTGAATAGTTCATTTGCAGCTGAACCGTAAGTTGTATTCAGCATCGATGCTATAGAAAATTTTCTTTTCAAGTAGAGTTCTTCATTATCTTTATAATCAGAAATAAATCCTCTATTAAAGATAGACACCTCAAAATCTATATCTAACTCATAACATATTTGAGATAAGTAACTAGTTCCAATAAGAGCAGCAGTTAAGGACCATGGGTGTAGTTCAGTTTTTTCCTTTTCAATCATTGAACCACTACCATCAATTAATAATGAAATAGCGTAAGACTTATTAGATAATCTTTGTTTTTGTTCAAACATTCTTTCATATCTACCAGAAGCAAGCATGATAGGTACATGAGGAGATAAATCACCTTGGTCGTATCCACTTATTCTTTTTCTCTTTAAATTGTGTATGAAATATGGTTTTATTTTATTTGTCACTTTATAAACGGGGAGATTCCAATCTTTGAGGAGTTTTTCATAAGTTACCAATCCATCAGAATATAAAAACTTAAAATTGTCAGGAATTTTAGATTCAACAACTTTTGCAACATAACCTGAAGGAAAATATACATTGTTTGAAGCACCTACTTTAGTTACATGATCGTCCATTAAATTTAATTTTTCTTGATTATTTTGTTTTGTATCTTTTCCTAAAAATTTTTGAAGGGTTTTGCCCGTAGTTAAATTGTTTGAAGAGGGTATCAAAATTTTGCTTACTTCATTAACCACATTTTCATCAATTAATTGAGAAATTTCCTTTTGTTCTCCTAAATTATATTTTTCTAGATCTGGAAGAATATTGTATCTTCTACATATGTCAATAATTTGAACTGTTGCTTCTACAATCTCTGAGATATTTACTTCAACGTAATTTATTGTTTTAAGTAAATGTAGTGATTCATTTAAAGCTTTTACGATATGATTTTTAAAAATTTTGTAATCTGGTTCAATATAAGTAGTTATTGCATGAAATAGCAAGGATAAAAACTGACTAAATGGAGTTAAATTTTTAATATCAGAATATGATTCATTGTAAATATCTTCAAGAATAGAATTCAGTCCTTCATATTTTTTTACGAATATTTTTTCTTCAATTGAATGGACTATTATTTCAAAAACATATTTACCAAAAGGACCAGCAAGTATTTCTAAAATATCTTCTATATCATCCATATCATCAAATTCTTCATTAAAAATATTCGATATTTCAGAAATGCTTATTTGATAATTCTGAAGAGAATGAATTGCTTCGTGAATTACAGTACCTATTAGAAGTTCTTGTTTATCTAATCTAGACTTTGATACTGCGTTAACTAGAATTGAAGGATTTATTGTAATATCATTTTTGTCTTTAGATTTTGAACGTCCATAACGTAAAGATATATTTTCATTATTCATTTGAGTTTGAAGAAGTCTTGTTAGAGCAGGTCTAATTTTTTCAAACTCTTCTACTATTTGTGATTCAATTATTTTATTCTTAGAATCCATTAACTAACACTATCATTAACTATTGATATAAGTATAAGGAAACACACGATGAATAGAAATAAAAGTAAAAGTATCATAATTTCTGGCGGCGCTGGAAATATGGGACAACTTGTTTCAGATTATATTTCCACTAGAGATGATTACTCAATCAATGGAATATATGACCCATCGTACAAAGATGATAAATATGAAAATAGCTTTTATTCAGATAATTTAGATACTGATATTATCCTAGAGTTCTCATCCTCAGAGTCTATAAATGACAATATTTCTAAATGGCTAAAGTCTAGATCTCATTTGATAATTGGATCTTCAGGATTGTCAAATGAACGCATAAGTGAATTGAAAAATGATGAAATAGATAGAAAAGTAATAATTATCCCTAATTTTTCAGTTGGTGCTGCATTTCAAAAATTGTTTTCAAAATCACTTTCGTTTGAGTTTAATGAAGTTCAAATAATTGAAAAACATCATGCAAATAAAAAAGATGCTCCATCAGGTACTGCTATTGACTTAGCAAATAACATTAATGATATTAAAACTTTTGAAAACTTGAATTCAGACACTGTAAAAAATATTGTCAATAATATTAATGTTTATTCAATTAGAGATGAAAAATATATGGCTGAACAAGTAGTTTATTTTAAGAACGAATTTGAATCTTTTAATTTAGAACATCAAGTATTTGATAGAAAAGCTTATTTGTATGGATTAAAAATTGTTTTGGATCAGTTTGATACTTTAAACAAATTTACTTTTGGTTTAGAAAATATTATATTGCAAAAGATTAAAATTTGATTATGAAAGATCTAGGTCAAATTCTTACAGCTGTTATTACTCCGTTTGATAAAAATGGTGTTATAAGTACAGATACTTTTTGGAGACTTTGCAGAAAACTAGTAAAAGAAAAGTCAGACGGTTTAGTATTAAGTGGAACTACTGGTGAGTCACCAAATCTATCTATCACCGATAGGGAGATTATTTATAAAACAGCTATTGATTCAGTTAAAGGTAAAGCATCAATTATTGCTGGTACCGGAACTTACTCTACTAAAGAAAGTATAGAAATTACAAAAATGGCTTGCAGTCTGGATATAGATGCAATAATGATTGTTACTCCATACTATTCAAAACCATCACAATATGGAATTTTGAAACATTTTGAAGAAATTATGAAATACACTGACTTACCAGTAATGGCATATAACATCCCTAGTCGTACTGGTACATTAATTAATTTAGATACATTAGAAAAACTAGTTCAAGAATTAGGTATTCATTCAATTAAAGATGCTGTTGGAGATTTGGCATTCGCTAAAAATGAAATAGAACTTTTACAAGGTAAAGCTGATATATATTCAGGTAATGACTCAGAAACTATTGAATTTATGAAATATGGAGCAAAAGGGGTTGTTTCTGTAGCTTCACATTTAGTTGGTGATGAAATATCAAAATTAATTCAATTGGTGAATGAAAACAAAATGGATGAGGCTGAAACATTACAAGAAAAACTATTACCAATATTTGATGGTATTTTCAAAGAGCCAAGCCCAGGTCCTGTAAAGTATTTGTTAACAAATTTTTGGGAAGATGTGGGGGAGCCGTTATTGCCAATTACCCCAGTTACATCAGAATATGCCAAGGTTTTATTGGATATTTATTTAAAAATTAAATAAAACTAAGCTTTTTTTTAATTTTTATATGTTACAATTTATACGTGGCTGTGAAGACATCCACTCGCAAAAGGGTTTTGGGGCGTAAGCGGGTGTCTAAACAAAACAAGTTAATAAATGTAGACAGGGCAGTAACTAAACTTAAATCTACAACATCCAATGCTTTAAACAAGTTCGTCCATTCTTACCAGGCTGTTGCAATCTTTATGTTTTCATTCGGCTTACTGACAGCACTTTCTATATTCTCAAAAGGTGGTCCAGTTGGTGAATTGATATTTAATGTTCTCGAATGGTGTTTTGGTTACGGTACTTTTGCACTTCCAATATTTTTTATCTATGGTGCAGCAATTCTTGTAAGAGATAGAGATGCTGTTCCTGCACAGAAAGTTTTAATTGGATCATTTTGGATACAAATAACTTCATCAGCTGCTTTCCATTCATTAATTCACACCCAACCATTATCACCTAAAGCAGGTTCGGAAGTGCTCGCAAAATCTGGAGGACATATATCAGCTTTCATTGTTCATCCTCTAGCGAACAGTGTAGGTTTAGAAATGACGCATTCTTTTTTGATTATTGGATTAATAATGTCAGTTCTTTATATGACTGATATTGAACTAAAGGATTTAATAGGTGGTTTGCAAGCAATTATTAAATATATTTACAAATTTATATATGCTTTTGTCCTAGCTAGAAGAGAAGCAGGAGATGTACATATAGAAGATTTCTATCAATCTGTTGATGAAGTAAAGTCTGATAGACCTTCAATAAATATAAAATCTTCTTTAACAAAAAAAATTGAAGACAACGTTACTGAATTTTCAACTTTTAAAATTAAAAAAGAAAGCCCTAAATCAAAAACAATTAAACCTATTACAAAAAAATCTGAGTATATCCTTCCTCCAATAAAATTATTAAAATTAGGAACTGAAGTTACGTCTTCTAAAAAACTTTTACAACAAACCGCAGCGGATTTAACTCAATTATTGAAAGAACATGGAGTCGAGGCTGAATTAACTAATATAGTTCCTGGACCAACAGTAACAAGATATGAGATTGAACTAGCACCAGGTGTTAAAGTTTCCAAAATAACTTCATTGTCTCATGATATTGCATATGCACTTGCAACTCCTGATGTGAGGTTGCTTGCTCCAATTCCTGGAAGAAGTGCTATTGGTATAGAGATACCAAACAGACAGAGAAAATTAGTATCTTTAGGAGATGTTTTATCATCTAAAGAAGCCTCAGAATTATCTCATCCACTAACCGTTGGCTTAGGTTTAGATATTTCAGGTAAGCCAAGATTTCTAAATTTATCCGAACTTCCCCATGTTCTTATTGCAGGACAAACTGGTGCGGGTAAATCATCGTGCATTAATTCGATTGTAACCTCACTATTGATTCGAACAAATCCAGACGATGTAAAGCTAGTTATGGTTGATCCTAAAAGAGTAGAACTTGGACAATATAATAACGTGCCACACTTACTTACAAAAGTTATTACTAACCCTAAAAAAGCAGTTGATGCCTTAAGTTGGGCTGTTGCAGAAATGGATAGAAGGTATGATCTTTTAGCGGATGGACAGGTAAGGGATATTAACGGATATCATGCAAAATTTGATGCAGGTTTATTAGATGAAGATAAATTTGATCGCTTTCCTTATATTGTTGTTTTAATTGATGAGCTCAATGATTTAATGATGGTAGCTGGTCGTGAAGTTGAATCATCAATAGTTAGATTAGCTCAGATGGCACGTGCTATAGGTATTCACCTAGTTGTTGCTACGCAAAGACCTTCTGTTGATGTTATTACTGGTGTTATGAAAGCTAATATACCATCGAGATTAGCATTTTCAGTTGCTTCATCTACAGACTCAAGAGTTATTCTAGATCAGTCAGGTGCAGATAAATTAATAGGACTTGGAGATATGTTAGTTGTGACAGCTTCAAACCCACGTCTTGATAGAATCCAAGGTGCTTGGGTAACCGAAGGTGAAATAAAAGATATTGTTAACTGGGTTAAAGCTCAAAAGGAAGCGCAATATAACCCTGCTGTAACAGAAGAACAAAAAACAGTTACTAATAATTCCAATGAAGATTTTGGTGAGGATGAAGTTTTAATTAAAACAGCTAAAGAATTAGTAATTAGATCTCAATTAGGATCGACCTCGATGTTACAAAGAAAACTTAGAGTAGGATTTGCTAGAGCAGGTCGTTTAATGGATATTTTAGAATCACAGGGGATCGTAGGACCATCTGAAGGCTCAAAGCCAAGAGAAGTATTAATTACTGTTGAAGAATTTGAATCTGCGAATCTGCCAAGCATTTCTGAAACTGAAAATGATGATTTAACAGAAGATAGTTTAGAAGAACCTACTGAGGAAAACTGGTTCGAAGAATAATTATATTTTTATTTCTCTACCTTTAATAATTCTACGTCTTATTGCTGCTGAAATAGTGTCAACTGTTAATACCATGAGAATCGTTACAACAAGGACTGTTCCTGCTCTTGGAAAGTCCCTAAATCTAAGTTGATTAATCAATTCAGCACCAACACCACCTGCTCCAACTACACCTAGTACAGCAGAAGCTCTTAGATTAATTTCAAATCTGTAAAGCCAGTATGAAGTTACAGTTGGCATTATTTGAGGAACCACACCAAAAAGTAATTCATTAATTTTTGATCCTCCTGAAGATTTAATTGATTCAAGTGGACCCGGGTTTATACCCTCAATAACTTCAGATGATAATTTTCCAAGTGTACCAATAGAGTGGATACCTACAGCTAAAGTTCCTGTAAGGGGACCTAAACCAGTTATAGGTAGAAATACAAAAGCTAAAATTAACTCTGGAAACGCTCTTATGACATTTAATACTTGTTTTGTAATTCTACTTACGAAATTTATTGAAACGTTATTTGCTGCAAGAAATGATATTGGAAAACTAAAAATTGCACCTATAACTGTACCTGCCCAAGCTATAAAAAGTGATTCACCAACTTTTGGGACAATTCTATTTATTGCTTCAGATGATAAATCTAAAGGAAATAACTGAGATACAAGTTGCCAAATTTTTGTTGGTGCTGTTAGAAATCTTTCGGGTGTAATTTCTAGTCCAGAGGCTGACCATATTGACGCAAATACAATAAGAGTCGTAATCGAATATCTTAAAATTTTAGGTCCTAAAGGTTGTTCAGGTATTTTCATAAGATTTTTCTTCTAAGCCAAACGCTGAATTGTTCTATTGCAATAACTGCGATTAAAATCAATACAATTATTGGTGTTATTCTGTCGAACCTTAAAAATATTCTTTGTGTTTCTATAATTCTTCCAACACCTCCAGCTCCAACTAATCCTAAAATAACACTCGCTCTAATACATAATTCAAAAATATATAGAAAGTAAGCTGTAAAATTTGGAAGAATTTGAGGTAATGCTGATGTAAATACTGCTTGATTATGTTTAGCTCCACTAGCTTTTGCTGCTTCTAAGGGACCAAGGTCAATACTGTCAATAGTTTCTGAAAGAAGTTTTCCCATAATTGCTACTGAGAACATAACTAATGCTAACACTCCAGCAAATGGACCTAAACCAACTGCAACTGTAAATAACATTGCCCAAAATAAATCGGGTATTGTCCTAATAAAATTTAAAAAAGATTTATAAATTGAATATGAAAACGTAGATTGATTTGTAGCTTTAGATGCATAAAAAGATAATGGTAAAGCAATAAAGCAGCCTAAGATACTTGCTAAAATTGCAATTTGAATTGTTTCTATTAATGCTTGTGCAGCATTTTCAAAAGCCCAACTCCATTTGGGATTAAAGAGTGGGTCTGTCACTATTTTTCTATTTTGTAAATTTGTTTTAAAGTCTTCTAGATTAAAACCAATTTGAAGAAACGAATAAATAGTAAAAAAAACAGTAAATGGATAACCTAAAATACTTAAAAGAGAGGGAAGGGGTTTCCTCGGTCTATTCATCGTCCCCTAATAAATCTGAAGATTTAATTGCTCTTCCGTAAATATTTTCAAAGTCTTTATCACTAACATCATGTACTTTTCCATCATAAACAAGTTCACCATCCTTGAGGCCAATAAGTCTTTCTCCGAATTCCTTAGCTAAATCTAAAAAATGTAAATTTACAATAGTAGTAATTCCAAGTTCTTGATTTATTTGTTTAAGATATTGCATTACAACCCTTGAGGTAATTGGATCAAGTGATGCAACAGGTTCATCAGCAAGCATAACTTTTGGTTTTTGTGCTAATGCTCTAGCAATTCCAACTCTTTGTTGTTGACCGCCAGATAAATTTGAAGCTCGTACATAAGCTTTTTCTAATATTTCAACTTTGTTTAAGGACTCGAACGCTATTTCTTTATCTTTATTTGGCCACAGTCCGAGGATAGATCTAAAAGTAGAAACTTGACTTAATCTACCTGTTAAAACATTTTTCATAACTGTTGATCTGTTTACAAGATTAAAAGTTTGGAAAATCATACCTATATCAGATCTAATATGTTTTAATTCTTTTTTTGAAGCTTCAGTTACATTTTTACCATCAACGATAACGGATCCAGAACTTGGTTTTACTAAATTATTAATTGTTCTGAGTAAAGTTGACTTTCCAGCCCCAGACAGTCCTACAATAATTAAAAAATCACCTTCATTAATTTGAAGTGAAATATCATGCAAAGCTTTAACGCCCCCAGGATAAGTTACACTAACTTTATTAAATTCAATCATAAATATAAAAAATTGTCGGGGCAGCGAACCACCCCGACAATTTATCAATTAATTATCGTACAATCCAAATTCTTCAGCTGCTTGTTTAACAACATCAAATTCAGAGTTAACGGCTACCACTATATCGGTCCATCCATAAATCTCATCCATGACAGCTAAACCTTCATCTGTAGAAATATATTCTTTAAGAATTTGGTAAATTTTCTCTTTAATATCTGCTGGAAGATCAGATCTAACTGCTACTACATCATTTGGAATTTCATCAGTGATTCCAATTGCAATCACTTTTCTACCAACTTGTGCATCAGTTTTTCTTAAGTTTCTTCTAGCATCATCATAAGTAATACCAAATTTAGCATCACCATTCAAAAGTCCGGCAATAACACCGTCATGAGAACCAGCAAAAACTTGAGTTATATCGTTTTTGTAATCAATTCCCATATTTTTTAATTGAAGAGATGGATAAAGGTATCCAGAAGTAGATCCTTCTTCAACGAATAGCACTTCTTGTCCAATCATTGATTCTAAATCGGCTTCACATGCATAACCAGGGCTTACTGTTTCTCCAGTTGACAGAACCTCTGGTTCTAAACCAGAAGCACCAAAAGCCCAACCAACTTGAAGAGCAGCTACAGCAGGTGGAGCTGATTCTGATCCTTGAATCAATGTCATTTCACCATTTACCCACTCAAATGCACCAATAACTGGTGCTGATTTGCATACACTTTCATCTGTAGTCCAGAAGTTTCCGTGATATGAACCTGAGCCATAACGTACAACTTTAGCAATTGCTTCTAGTCTCTTTGGAAAAGCATTAAGTGCATTCACATAACCTAAAGTATTAAATGCTCCAATATCAGCTTGTCCAGATCCCATTGCTACTAATAAGCCTGAATAGTCACTAGTAACAAAACCTTCCACTTCAATGCCTAAGCCATCGCTTAGAACCTTCATAAGTGGTTGTATGTTATCTAGTAGTTCAGTTTGTTCCGCACTTGGTACAAAACCAAAAGTAATTTTATCTAAAGTCGGTGCAGCTGTAGTTGCTGGTGAATCTAGAGTTTCGGTTTCTGTGACAACTGCGGTTTCCTCAACTGTATCTTCAGTAGTTCCGCCACAAGCAACAACAACTAAAGATAAGATGAGAAGTAATATAATTGATTTTTTCATCAATATCCTCCGCTAACTTACAGTCTTATATTATATAGAGAGTGGTTACTATGCTTTCAATTTAGAAATTATTGAACTTAAACTCACCAAAATCTCTAAAAATAATTTCACCATTTTGATCAAGCACAATGGTTATTGGTTGACCTATAATTTTAAAATAATCTCTCAATTCTGAAGTCGAAAATCCAATTGTTAACGCACCAGTCAAATTTTCATTCGCCCACTCTAAAGTTGGACCTGATTCGCTATGAGCTAAAGCAATGATGTCATATTCATCTTTGTAAAGTTCTAAATTTTTTTCAATGACAGGCAACTCCCGTCTGCAAATGCTTCAGTAATCAGCCCAAAAAATGATTATAGTTTTTTTATCTCTTAAATCTTCTTGTTGTAAATTTTGATTTCTATCTATATAAACTAATAAATTATTATTTTCTATTTGTGAAGAAATATTTTCAACTTCTAGTTCACTCCCTATAGAATTTTCAGTATCAGAATTTGCATCAGTTGTAATGTTTGAACATGATGAAATAAATATTATTGATAAAATTAAAAATTTTCTCATGATTCAATCATAATATTATTGATTAGTAACCTTGCTATTCTAAAAGTGTGAAAATATCTTTATTAAGTGTTGGTACAGAAATACTTCTTGGTGACACTATTAATACCAATCTTGCAAATTTAGGTCAAATTTTATACTCCAATGGTTACATTTTAAGTACTGAAATTACAACTGCTGATAATGAAAATGACATTAAAAACGATTTTCTCAAATTATTAAATGAAAATGATGTTGTTATAACTTGTGGAGGTATTGGTCCTACAGAAGACGATTTTACTAAGGAAGTTATTGCCAAAGCATTAAACCTCGATCTTGTGATTGACAATGAACATGTAGCTTGGATGAAATCACGATGGGAGTCTAGAGGCTTAGAAATGCCTTTAACAAATATAAAACAAGCTGAAATTCCTAAAGGTGCTGAAAAATTATTAAACAAAAACGGAACTGCTCCAGGTATAAAATTAACTACAAAAAATGGTAAAACAATATTTATACTCCCAGGACCACCAAGAGAATTTATTCCACTTGTAGAAGAAGAAGTTGTACCATTTTTATCTAAAAAATTTAATAAAACTAAAAAGGATTATGAATTTGTAATATTTTATAATCAAGCTGAATCTTCACTTTCTCAAACAATATCGAAATTTAAACCTAAAAATTTAGATATTGCTTACTTAGCAAGTAAAGGTGTTATTAAATTGCGTTTTGATAAAAATTCTGTAAACCTCAATGATTTAAATTTATTTAAAGAAAATTTAATTAATAATTTTAAGAATGATATTTTAAGTTTTGAAAACATACAACCATCAAAAGTTTTATTTAATAAGTTGCAAAGTAAAAATTTAACTATTTCGTTAGTTGAAAGTATTACTGGTGGCAATCTATCTTCTGAATTAATTAAATATCCCGGAGTTAGCAATTTCTTAATTGCTTCTAATACACTTTATACTAAAAAAGCAAAAGAAATATTTTTAGGGGAGCAAGCTAATGATGATTGGGTATCATTAACAACTAACTTAGCTCAAAAATCAATGAGTATATACAATACTGATATCTCTCTTGCAATTTTAGGTGAGGCTGGTCCAATACCATCAAGTAACTATAAAATTGGAGAAATATTTATTTCTATTATTTATCAAGGAAAAGTAACTGAACTAACTCATAAATTACGTGGAAATAGACAAGATATTGTTGAGCGATCAACAAATAATGCTATATGGGATTTATTAAAATTAATTTAATTCTTGACTCGAACAAATGTTCGACTAAAATTTGTCTTATAAAGTTTTTATATTTGTATTAATTAATGTAAGTAATAGGAGATTAAAAATGGATAAAGACAGGGCTAAAAAAATAGATACGGTATTTTCTCAGATTGAAAAACAATTTGGTGAAGGTGCATTAATGCGTCTAGGTTCTGATAACATAAGACGAATTCCTGCAATTTCTACTGGAGCAATTGCAATCGATTTAGCCCTTGGTATAGGTGGTATTCCAAGAGGTAGAGTTGTTGAAATATATGGACCAGAAAGTTCTGGCAAAACTACTTTGTCCTTACATGTAGCTGCAGAAGCACAAAAAGCTGGTGGAGTAGCTGCCTTTATTGACGCTGAACATGCTTTAGATCCAATGTATGCAAGAGCATTAGGTGTTGATGTTGACGAGTTACTTGTTTCACAACCTGATACAGGTGAACAAGCATTGGAAATCGCAGATATGCTTATTCAGTCGGGAGGAGTTGATTTAGTAGTTATTGACTCTGTAGCAGCTTTAGTTCCTAAAGCTGAAATTGATGGTGAGATGGGTGATACACATGTTGGATTACAAGCAAGATTAATGTCTCAAGCGTTAAGAAAGTTAACAGGATCCATTAATAGATCAAAAACAACTGTAATCTTTATTAACCAAATAAGAGAAAAAATCGGGGTTATGTGGGGTTCACCAGAAACTACCAGTGGTGGTAGGGCTCTAAAATTTTACGCTTCAGTACGTATTGATGTACGTAGGATTGAAACCTTAAAAGTTGGTCCTGAACAAATTGGAAATAGAGTTAGAGCTAAGATTGTAAAAAATAAGGTAGCTCCACCTTTTAAAGAAGCAGAGTTTGACATCATGTTCGGACAAGGCATTTCTAGAGAAGGAAGTTTAATTGATGTTGGTGTAGAACATGGAATAGTTTCAAAAGCTGGTGCTTGGTTTACTTATGATGAAGTTCAACTTGGTCAAGGCAAAGAAAACTCAAAAAGATTTTTAAGAGAAAATGCAGACATAGCATTACAGTTAGAGACTGACGTTTACAAAGCTGTAGGTTTAATTGAATCTGATGAAGATATAGAAGTTGCCGTTGAGTCTAAAATAGATGAAGAATCTGAAAATACTAATTCAAAAGAATAATTGAAAAGTTAACAAGAATCTTTTTTATAATTCAATTGTGGAACAAACAGTTGAAATTAAATCAAAAATAAATTTAAACCCTTCTAGGGTTGGAAAAAAGTATTTTGTAAAAACTTTTGGTTGCCAAATGAATGAACATGATTCTGAACGAATTGCAGGATTGTTTCAAGCTGACGGCATGATACAAGCACAAAGTGAAGAGCATGCTGATATTCTATTCGTTAATACTTGCACTATCAGAGAAAATGCGGACGATAAATTATATGGAACTTTAGGTCAACTTAAAAAATGGAAAGATTCTGAATCTGACAGACGTTTGTTGGTTGGAGGTTGTGCAGCTCAGAAAGATAAAGAATTAGTAAGAAAAAAAGCACCTTGGGTTGATGTTGTTCTTGGTACACATAATTTAACTAATGTTATAAATCTTTTAAACCAAGCAGAAGACTGGGGTCCAATTACTGAAATATTAGATGAAATTTCAAATATGCCGACTGATGCACCTTCTATAAGAGAATCTCAATACTCAGCTTGGTTGACAATACAAATAGGTTGTAATAATTCATGTACTTTTTGCATTGTTCCATCTGTCAGAGGTGAAGAAATAAGTCGTAGACCAGCTGATATTGTAAATGAAGCAAAACAATTAGTTCAAGAAGGTGTAAAAGAAATTACTCTGCTTGGACAGAATGTTAATTCTTATGGAAGAGATTTAAGAATTGATGGTAAAGCTAGACCATATTTTGCACAACTTTTAGAAAAGTTAAATGAAATTGAAGGATTAGAAAGAATTAGATTTATTTCACCACATCCTAAAGACTTTAAAGAAGAAACACTTTATGCGGTTAGAGATTTAAAAAAAGTCTGTAAACAGATTCATGTTCCTTTACAAAGCGGCAGTTCTAAAATACTCTCAAAAATGCATAGAGGATATAATAAAGAAAAATTTTTAGAAAAAATTGATTTAATTAAATCTATAGTCAATGATGTTTCTTTAACTTCTGATGTTATTGTTGGTTTTCCTTCTGAATCTGACGATGATTTTATAGAAACATTAGATGTTGTTAAATATTCACAATTTGATTCTATTTATATGTTTAAATTTTCTCCCAGACCTGGAACACCTGCTTTTGATATGAAATCTGATTTTATTGAAAAAAATATTATTGATAAAAGATTTATACAATTAAAGGAGTTGCAAACTGAAATAAGCACTAAAAGATATTCAAGATTTGTTGGTTCTCAACAGAAATTATTAATTGAGAATACTTCTAAAAAAAATAAAAATGTTTTAACTGGAAAGATTGACGGAGGTCATATAACCCACATTGAAGAAACTGACCTAGAATTTGGTGATTTAATTAATGTACAGATATATGATTCAACTCCATTTTTTCTTAAAGCAAGATTGATTTAATTGATTTATTTTTTAACAGGTATTACTGCTTCAGGTAAGTCAAATTTAGCACATAAGATTGCTCTTGAAAATAACATGTCTATCCTTTCTGTTGATTCTATGGCAGTTTATAAAAATCTAAATATACTTACTGCCAAACCAACTGATGTAATGCAGGCACAAGTTAGGTATTATGGTTTAAACATTGCTGATACTTCCCAAAATTTTTCCGTTATAGATTTTCTTAATTATTTGATTAAAGAAGAAATACCATCAAAATCTTTTACTGAAGATATATTAGCTGTTGGAGGTACAGGATTATATATTAAGGCAATGATAGATAAATATGAATTCAAACCTACAGATCCTACAATTAGAGCTGAATTAGAACTATTAAACTATGATAATCTTTTAGTTTTTCACAAGGTAAATGATATACCTTTACCAAATGTCGAACTTAATAAAAGAAGATTAATTAGAAATATTGAAGATTTTATGTTAAATGAGTCGAAATATGTTTTTCCTGATCTCTGCTTACCTAAAAACTATGTTGGCGTATTTTGGAATCATCCCGATTACAAAGAAAATATTAAGCGTAGAACAAAATCAATGATTGAATCTGGTTTAATGAACGAAATAGATAATTTAAAAAACCCTTCAAAAACAGTTTTACAAGCTATCGGTTTAAATGAAAGTGGAGATTTGGAAGAAAACATTAACTTAAAAACTAATAGATTGGCAAAAAAGCAAATTACTTGGTTTAAAAAGGAAACTAAAATCAAAATGTTAACCACTTCGGATGAAAGTGAAATATACAAAGAAATGATGGATATTATTAATGAGTAATTTTGTATATATGTCTGGAACAGGCAATGATTTTATTGTCGGAGATTATATTGGTGATGTTTCTGATATTCAGATAATTGCATTAGTTAGTGATTCAGAAATTGATGTTGACGGAGTTATTTTTGTAGAAAAACTAAATAGCAAAGAGGTAAAAATGCATTATTTTAATAATGATGGTACAAAAGCTGAATTGTGTGTTAATGGTGTTAGATGTACTGCAAAATATGCTTTAGATAATGATTTAGTGGATTCAGATAAATTTTTCGTTTTAGCACCTATTGGAAGTATCCCCGTATCAATTTATGAAAATATAGTTGAGATAGAAGCACCTATTCCAATTTATGATAATAACCCTATCAGCATTGGAAATTTAAAAGGTATTGCATCTACTGTAGGAAATCCACATTTTTTAATTGAAGTAGATTCTGTAAAAGATATTGACCTTCCAAAGCTTAATAGAGATGTAGTAGCTTCAGGATATTTTCCTCAGGGAGTAAATATTGAAATATATCAAGTTCTAGAGAATAATTTTATTAATGCAAGAGTATATGAGCGTGGAGTAGGTGAGACCGATGCATGTGGTTCAGGTGCTTTGTGCATGTTTAATTACTTATATAAAGAAAAGCTTATTGATAGTGAAGGAATAATAAACTATCCAGGAGGAGATATTTCGTTACGATTTGAAAATGAAAAACTTTATCTTTCTGGTGAAGTTAGATATCTCTAAATAAACTAACGACTTTTCCTATAGGCTCTACATTTTCATCTATAAGTAAGTTTTCATAGTTTTTGTTTGCAGGTATTAAATATTTACTTCCTAAAATCGTATCTAAATATTTAACTGTTGCTTCATTTTCATAAACCATAAAAGCCCCTATATCACCGTTTTTTAAAGCTTTATTTTTATCAACAACTACTATATCTCCATCAAATATTCCAGCTTCTATCATTGAGTCTCCCGATACTTTTAAAGCAAATAGATCTTTGTTGTATTTTTCAGAAGGATATGGAATTTCACCTATTTTATTTTCTTCTGCTAAAAGGGGAGTACCTGCTGATATTTGGCCGATAATAGGTATAAAATTTAAATTTGAAATAGGTTCAGTACTACTAATTGACCTTGATTGTCTATTTCTTTTATCTAAATAACCTTTTTCAATTAAGTTATTTATGTGATGTTGAACTGAACTTGTAGATTTTAAGTTAACTGCTATCGCAATCTCTCTAACAGAAGGAGAGTGTCCATCATTTTGAATTTTTTGTTTTATAAAATCTAAAATTTCATTTTGCTTAGTGCTCATATATTAATTATAACAAAAATTAGAACAAATGTTCGAAAAAAATGTCTTACAAGAATTTTATATTGTAATTATGAGAATCAAGTCCATATATTTATTTATCGTTATAGTTATTTCAATTTTTAATGTAAAAATTGCTAAGTTGCCTTTATATGAAGATCAAAATATTGAAATAAGCACTTATAAAGTACAAAAAGGTGATACTTTATGGGGGATTGCTAATAAACTAAATGTTAAAAATCATGAAAAATTTATTAATGATATAAAATTGTTAAATAATTTAGATAATTCATTAATTTTTGAAAACGAAATATTGTTTTTACCACAAAATATTTGATACTACATACTGTATTTAGTATAATACTACTACATATGGTATGTCCTTACTGTAATAAAGTTGAAACTAATGTAATAGATTCTCGCAAAAATTCTGATGGTCATTCAATTCGCAGAAGAAGAGAGTGCTCTAAATGTAAAATTAGATTTACAACGTATGAAAAAGCAGAAATTGGTCTTTTAGTGCAAAAAAGAAGCGGTGAAATTCAAGAATTCGTATATGAAAAGCTTTACAAGGGTGTTGAGAGTGCTTTTGGTGGCTTAGATTTAAATGAAAAGCAATTAAAAACTTTAGTAGACAACATACATAATGTTATTAAGGAACAAGGAATTAAAGTCAAAAGTGAATTTATTGGAGAAACAGTTCTATCTCATCTTAAAGAGGTTAATAAAGTTGCATATCTTCGATTTGCGTCAGTTTATAAAGAATTTTCGGATGCTTCAGACTTTGAAAAAGAGGTAGCTGAATTATAAAAAATAAGAATTAAGGTAATTTTTCTATTTTTTCATAATTTAAAATACTTTTTTCTTTAAAATTCTCTAAAGATTTTTCAAAAGCTGAAATCTCAGTTGCTTTGTTTAAAATAATTGCTGTTGATATTGAGTTTGCTACATCGTATTCATTATTTCTTAGTGCAGCTAAATATCTTCCATGTAAATCTTCTGCTGTTATTATTGCTATTTCAACTAGGTTTTTATGATTAGCAAATTCTGGCAAGTTGGGTAAATTTGAATAATTAATCTTACTCTGTGCAATAATTGAAGAAAGTTCAGTAGTCAATTGTTCAATGTTTACATCTTCTTCACTTACTGGTAATTCAGAATATATTAGAATCTCTGAAATTAAGATTCTATAGCTTATAACGAGATCAAGTTCATTAGCTAATAGTAAAATATTATTTATATTATTTTGTATAGGTTCTTTATTTTCTATATCATCTCTAGCTAATAAGTTTCTGTTATATTCAATTATCGAAGATGTAACTTGTTGTAAATTAGCACTAGCATTAGAAACGTCATATTTTGAATAAAAAGTATTTGTCGAGATTTCTATTAAGGTTGGAAATAAATCAATATAATCATTAGAAATATTTGTTAAATCAACTGATTGTTCAATAATTGTACTTTGATCATTACGATAACTTAAGATACTTGTTGAGACCAAAGTCACTATAAGTATTGACAGTATTGATATTAAAACTGGCAAAACCCATTTTCTTCTACTTTCCAAATCAGACCATACTTTTTGTATTTGTTGAGTTATGTTTAGAGGATTAAAAGTATCTGTAGGGGTATTGTCAACAATATTAGGATTGTTAGTGAAAATATCTTCTATAGAAGGTTTAGTCTCAACAATAGGTAATTCAGTTGTAATTTTTAGTAAGTCTTCAAAAGTTTGTTTAGATATATCGTCTTCTTGACTTATTTCATGTTGATTCTCAATAAATGATTGATTTAAAGGAACATCACTTTCAAATCCAAGTAAATCTAAAATTTTAATTTTATTTGATGTGGTTTTATTTTTAAATAAATTCAATCTATTATTCATCATTGAAAGGTTTCCATTGAAAGATAATTTTAATATTAAAATAAAACTTCTTAACGAATTTGGAAAAATTCCTATTAAATCACATCTAAACGATATTGGTTACGATTTATTTTCAGACTCTTCATTCAATTTGGAACCACAACAAGTAACTCTCGTTACTCTTGGAATTGCAATAGAACTTCCTAAAAATGTTGGAGGATTTGTACTACCTCGTTCAGGGCTTTCTAGCAAAAATCTAATTGCTCCTATTAACTCTCCTGGATTAATTGATCCTGGCTATAGGGGTGAACTGAAAGTTCCATTAATGAATTATTCTCAATTAAATTACATTATTGAAAAACATGATAGAGTAGCCCAATTAGTTCTGATAAAAACTGAAGATTTAATTTTTGAAGAAGTTTCTGAACTTGAAGACTCAGAACGTTCATCAGGGGGTTTCGGCTCTACTGGAAAAAACTAATTTATTTAATTATTTGTTTTATTAATATAAACATTACGCGGAAGTAGCTCAGCTGGTAGAGCGCAACCTTGCCAAGGTTGAGGCCGCGGGTTCGAATCCCGTCTTCCGCTCATCTGGCGACGTGGCGGAGTGGCTACGCAGAGGTCTGCAAAACCTTGTACACCGGTTCGATTCCGGTCGTCGCCTCAAAAATATGATAGCTATTACTGGTTCTGGTGAGTATCTTGAACCAATCAGAAAATTCGATAAAATTCTCTTAGAAAGATTAAATGATTCACCAAGAGTTCTTACGTTTTCAACTGCTGCTGGCTTAGAGTCAGATGCACGTCGTCAATATTGGGAGAATCTTGCAATTAATCATTTCAAAGCACTCAAAGTTAATCACATAAATTTGGATGCACGTAACAGAGAAGATTTAAATTCAAAAAACGTATTAGAAACTGTATCTAATTCTAATTTTATTTATTTTTCTGGTGGAAATCCTAATCATCTTTACTCATCAATAAAAGATTCACATTTTGAAAATGAGCTAAAGGAGTTATTGAATAGAAATGGAATTATTGCTGGTTGTAGTGCCGGAGCAATGATTTTTGGAAACAAAATGATAAAGGGATATGGATTAAATTACATTAAAAATTCAATAATAATTCCACATTATGGAGAATCTTATTATTCATGGATTAACAATACAGTAAAGTTACTTAATCGTGGAAAATACAAATTAATCTGTCTTGAAAAAAATACTTATTTTTCTATAGACGATAAAAAAATTGAGATTATAGGTGAGAACAGTGTTCACATTATCTATAAAGATTCGCATCAAACATTTTCAAATGGTGAAATATTAAATCTCAATATACTAGATATATAATGTGTGGAAGATACTACGTCAAAATCTCTAAAGAAGAGTTTTCAAATATAAACAATATAGAAAACTTTAATTTTGAAACACATTACAACATTCCTCCTCAAGCAAAAGTCCCTGTAATTATAAATAACAATATTCAATTATCTACTTGGGGGTATTTGCCGGATTGGCTTAAACAGCAAAGCAACTCTAGACCTTTATTTAATACACGATTCGAAACAGTTTTAGAAAAAAGAACTTTTAAATCGGCATTTCAAAATTCAAGATGTTTAGTGCCAATTTCAGGTTGGTATGAATGGAAAAATGAAAATGAAGCTAAACAACCCTATTTTTTCAAGCATTCTAGTAATAAAGTAATGTTTGCTGCTGGTTTATATTGGAGTCGATCTGACGGTAGTGACGAATTTTCAATTATTACTAGAGAAGCTCAGCCGCCATTAACAGATGTACACAATAGAACTCCATTTATATTAAATTCTAAAACAAAGAAATTATGGACATCAGAAGATAATCATGAAGAAATATATCATATTTTATCTTCTCAAGACTATGAAAGTATTGAATTTTATAAAGTCAATAAATCCGTTAACAATCCAAATAATAACAATTCATCATTAATTGAGGAATTTGAAGAAGTTCCTTTTTAATGAATACTCAGTCACCGATATATTCTTTTAAATTTACTCTCTCCTGGATAGTGATATATATTGTCATTATTTATTTTTTGAACAATTTTATGCACTTAGCTTTAGCAATTTATCTAGGACTTTGGATTCTAAATCTTTTAGTTGAAATAACTGAAAGATTGTTTTTGAAGTTTGGCAAAAGAATTTTAACAGTCGAGAAATAATTACAAAAAATAATTAAAAATGGTATATTTTTTATACTAGGGGGGTTAGCTCAGCCCGGCAGAGCGCTTCGTTGACATCGAAGAGGTCATTGGTTCAAGTCCAATACTCCCCACCAAAATTATGAATAAATATGAAAAATCAACTTTGATTGCTACTCCTTTTGTAATACTTATAGGTTATTTTCTTGGTATGGCAGGGAGTACTCCAGAAAACCAAATAGCAGGTATTAATCTTTACTTATTTATTGTTTTAATAACATATTTAATTCAATATATTGTTTTTATACCGTCATTTATTTTTCAAACAGAGAAATATTTTGATATTACAGCTTCATTAACTTATATATTCATAATTATTTTTGCTTCTTTTTATAGTGAACTAAACTCAATCAAGTCAATAACGCTAGTGGTTATGGTTTTGATTTGGGCTTCAAGACTCGGTATATTTCTATTTAAAAGAGTTCATATTGTTGGCAAAGATGTTCGTTTTGATGAAGCAAAAAAATCTTTTATACGTTTTTTTGGATATTGGAACCTTCAAGCATTGTGGATTACATTTACCTCAATTGCAGCATTAGTTGTAATTACTTCAAATACTGATCAAACAATTGATATTTATTATGTTGTTGGTTTATTAATATGGTCAATTGGTTTTTACTTCGAAGTTACTGCAGATTCACAAAAAATGAAATTTAAATTAAATGAAAACAATACTGGAAAGTTTATCTCAACTGGATTGTGGTCAAAATCTCGACATCCTAATTACTTTGGAGAAATTATGATTTGGTTAGGTGTAGCTGTTATTGCTTTTCCTGTCTTATCAGGTTTACAATATTTTGCTTTATCTTCTCCTGTGTTTGTGTATTTGCTTTTAACTAGAGCTAGTGGAATTCCTATATTAGAAAAGAATGCAGATAAAAAATGGGGTGGTCAAAAAGATTATGAGGATTATAAAACTAATACACCAATTTTGTTTCCTAAATTATTTAAGTAAAACTATCTAACCTTTCTAGTAATATTTCTTTTTCACCTTCGTTCATTGTTACGGTGTATTCAGTTGAAGGAAAAGTTGAACTATTAACATCTTCTTTAAATAAAGAAACAGATTTTAATCTTTCATTTCGTAGATCTAGTTTAATTTTTTGGCCGTTTCCATAACTTTTAGCATGTCTTGGTTTTTTTATAGAAGTTGTCTCCCCACAAATATCTTCAAAGAATAAAAATATTACATCACCTCCAGAACCAGAGCCCAAAGAATTTAATACTAGATTCGTATGTTTTTTGATTTCATGTAAAGCATCTTCTGCTACACATTCAACTTCAGCACCAAATGCTCCAGCACTTTCAAGTCTTTTTAAATCTTTTAAAATATCAATAGCTTCATCAGCGGTTTTACCAACTGTTCTGATACCTCCATATTTTGTTGCCATAGACGGTACCATACCTACGTGTCCTTGTACTTGCATACCTTCTTTAGCTAACATCTCAACTACTTCAAAACTTCTTGGTGTTAGAACAGAATCAGCTCCAGCCATAACAGCATCAAATGCACCTCTAAGAATTTCTTCGTGAGTTATGAATCTACCAGCAAATAAAGCAGCTGTTATAAAAGTATTTGGAGCACCTTTTCGCACATCTTGATACCAGTCGCTTCCTGTTATGATCATGTCAATATTTGTTTCAGAGAGTATTTCTGCTTCTTCTTGATTGGCAGCAGTTACTTGGGTCATTTTTATGTTATTTTTTTTATTTTCAATCATGTCCGCAACAGTTAAGTTTCTCTCAACCTGTTCATGCCCAAATGTATACACTCTTTTCATCTTTATAAGTATATATCTGATAGATATTGAAAAACAAAAAGAGTCCAGTTTCCTGAACTCTTTTTTGAGGTAACAGGCTTATTACCTAATTATTAGAATACAACTAAAATTCAATTATGGAAGAAATTTCTGTTACTGAACAGAGAAGACAAAAAAGAAAAAGAAAACATCAATTAAAACGTAAAGGTAGATTTGATTATAGAACTGGGCGTACTGGTAAAAGAAAATAGCTTATAATTTATTTACTCCATATCTTTAGGTTTCAATATAATTGATTTCTTATGCCAAAAAATAACATCCGAAATATTGCAATAATTGCACACGTGGATCATGGAAAGACAACATTAGTTGATGGTTTATTAAAACAAAGCGGTACTTTCAGTGAACACGAAATTCTAGAAGAGAGAGTTATGGACTCTGGAGATCTAGAAAAAGAACGCGGCATTACTATTACTTCAAAAAACACTGCAATTTTATATAAAGATATAAAAATAAATATCGTAGATACACCAGGTCACGCTGACTTTGGTGGAGAAGTAGAGCGTAGTTTAAATCTTGTTGATGGAGTCTTGTTATTAGTTGATTCAAGTGAGGGACCACTTCCTCAAACACGTTTTGTTCTTAAAAAAGCATTAGAAAAGAATTTACCTGTCATATTAGTAATTAATAAAATTGACAAAGCAGATGCTCGCATAGTTGAAGTTGTACAGGAAGCATATGATTTATTTATAGATTTAGATGCCAATGATGATCAAATAGATTTCCCTATAGTTTATACCAACGCAAAAGAAGGAATAGCTCATATTGAAGTGAACGACTCTTCACAAAATTTAGAACCGTTATTTGAACTAATAGTTAATTATTTTAAAGGTCCTGAAACTGATGACAATGGTGTACCACAATTTTTGATTACAAATCTTGGATATGACTCTTACGTTGGTCAAATTGCAATTGGAAGACTAGATAGTGGATATTTAGAGATGAATAAAAACTACGCACTCTGCAAGGAAGATTCAGTTATAAAAGGTATAAAGTTTTCAGCAATATATACATTTAAGGGTTTAGAAAAAGTAAAGGTAGATCGATTAGAATCTGGTGATATTATTGCCGTAGCTGGTGTTGAGGATATAAAAATTGGTGACACTATATCAAGTAATGAAAATCCCAAACCTCTTTCACGAATTCAAATAGATCAACCAACCGTATCTGTCTTTTTTAATGTAAATAATTCGCCGTTTGCTGGGAAAGAAGGAAAATTTATAACTTCGAGAAATTTAAAAGATCGACTAGATAAAGAAATTTTAAGCAATGTTTCACTTCAAGTAATTCCTACAACTAAAACTGATGTATTTGAGGTTCGAGGTCGTGGAGAACTACAGATGGCAGTTTTAATTGAAACTATGAGAAGAGAAGGTTTTGAATTAATGGTTTCAAGACCTGAAGTTATAACAAAAGAAATTGATGGTGTTAAAAATGAACCTATTGAACATGTTTTTATTGATGTTCCTGAGGAATACGTTGGAACTGTAACTAAAAATCTTTCACAACGAAAAGGAAAAATGGTTACTTTAATGAATAATGGATTTGGAAGAGCAACTCTAGAATTCAAAATTCCTTCAAGAGGTTTGATTGGCTTTAGAAATCATTTTTTAACAGAAACCAGAGGCTCTGGCATTATGAATACCTTATTTGATGGTTATGAACCATGGAAAGGTGAAATTCCGCAACGTTCTAATGGAGTATTGGTCTCTGACAGAGATGGCAAAGTTACTTCATATGCAAGCTTAGCAATGGCTGATAGGGGAATTTTATTTGTTCCCCCTGGAACAATGGTTTATAAAGGAATGATTGTTGGTGAGAGGAATAATGAAGGAGACTTAATTGTTAATATAACAAAAGAAAAGAAATTGACTAACCATAGAGCTTCAGGATCTGACGAGACAATTCCACTACGCCCACCACAGCTAATGTCATTAGATCAATGTCTTGAATTTATCAGTGATGATGAATTTGTAGAGGTTACTCCAAAATCTATTCGTTTAAGAAAATCAAATTTAAACGTAAAAACCTAAATTATTTAAAATTTAAATCCTTCAAGTTTTAGTAATTTCTTTTTTGTATTAATTCCACCTTTTCCGCTATAGCCACCAAGTTTTCCATCAGATCTGATAACTCTATGACATGGAATAGTTGGAGCATAAGGATTTTTACCACATGCATTTGCTACAGCTCTTGCACTTTTTGGTCTTCCTATTGCTAGAGCAAGTTCCTTATAGGTTCTTGTTTCTCCATATGGAATTTTTTCAATTTCTTTCCAGACAAGTATTTGAAAAGCAGTTCCTTCTAATTTCATTAATTATTAATCTTGTGTAAAAATGCTGTTTCTTGTATTAAATCATTTCTTATTGCTTGTAAATTAAAATAATTATTTGTAGTAACAGAGTCTTTGTAATCTATTGAGCCTTTTAAGAATGTGTAACTAGTTAGTGCACTTACAGAACCAAAGGCAACAAAATCATAATGTTTAGAGTCACTTAAGTAATAACCAACATAATTTTTATCAGATTTAATACTATTGAAGACTCCGATCTCAGTAATATCTTCTGAATCTAAATATCCTGAGTACCAATCCTCGCTATAAATAAAATATGTATTGTTCAACACTTCAAGTGAACCATATTTTTCATATATAGGAGTAAGGAAAGGATCTTGAAAAATTAATGTTTTACAGTTATTTTCAAGACAATAGAGATGAATAGCTCCAGCTCCAGTTGAATGTCCCATCACAGAAATATTATTAAAATCTGCATTAAAGTCGTTATCTTGCAAATATTTAATTGTATCTTCAATATCAGTTGCCATTGCAGCCATGACTCCTACAACATCAGAAGACTGTTCTGAAGAACCTGTATTAAAAACAGTTCCGTTTGGTAAATCACTAAACATTGCAAGTCCAGTATGATCTATTGCAATTACGTAGTAGCCATTAGCTGCTAAATTCATTAATTGATCTGCTGCAAAAATTTTCTCACCAGCCCAACCATGTGAATATACCAATACTGGTAGGGTATTACTTATTGGTTCAATTTCAACACCTACGTTAAATGATGAGAGTTGTAAGTGATTTAAAATAAACTCAGGAATTGCTATTTCCCAAGCACGGTTTAAATATTTAACAACAGATTGACCCCAGTTACTTTGACTACTTCTAACTAATTGAATTGGTTCTGTTGACTCATAAGAAGGATAATAAATATCAACAGGAAGACTTCGCTTTGAGTTAGGATCAAGTGTACTAATTTCAACAAATGCATTTGGGTTTTCTTTATCGAGATCAATTATGATTTGATGAATGCCTACTGAATATTGACCATTTTCATTTGAAAATTCAGGTACTGGCAGAAAATAAATTAATATACCTGATAGAACAAAGAGGATTAGTAAGAACATCATACTAAAAAACTTTAAAAACTTATTAATAAGAGCAAACTGGAAAGTGTATTTGATAGAAGAAATAATGATAATTAAATATAAAGGCATATACTGCCATTTATATCCGACAGTATAAAATTGGGCTAATACTGTAACTACACCTAAATAAAGTGAGTATAAAAATACTTTTTCAGAAATAAATCTATGAAAAATTAGTTCAAATGTTATAAGTAGTAATGCAATATCGAAAAAATCCATGAATAAAGACTATGTTAGTAATTATTTTATGAGTATTTAATAAATTTTTTAACAGCTTTCAAGTGAAGTTTCTAAAACTTAAAATTATAAACTTTTATTTGTCTAGATTTTGATTCAATACCCGATATTGTTACTGGATCATTTTTACAAGAAATAAAAAATAAAAATAAAAGTATAGAACATATATTTTTAAAACATTTTATTTAATATTAATGATTTAAAGTAATTTTATAAATTATCATAAAACTTACTATGCCAAAACATCCAGTAACTGTATCAGAATACTTAGATATTGGTTGTGGTAGATGTCCAAAAGGAAGCACACCTGATTGTAAAGTACATAATTGGACAACAATACTTAAAGAGCTTAGAAACACTATTAATAAAACAGATGCTGTTGAGGAGATTAAGTGGCACGTACCTTGTTATACATATAAGGGTAAAAATATTTTTATTTTGTCAGCTTTTAAAGATTATGTCAGTATTGAATTCATGAAAGGAAAATTATTTAAAGACTCTCAAAAAAAACTAATACAACGTACAGAGAATTCACAATCAAGTAGATATTTAAAATTTGAAACTCTTGAACAAGCAATGGAAAGTAAGCAATTGTTAATTGATTACATTAAAGAAGCAATTGAGATTGAAGATTCTGGAAAAAAGATAGTTTTAAAAAAATTAGAAGATTATGAAATTCCAAGTGAGTTGACTTTAGAATTTAAAAAGGATAATAAATTTGCTGAAGCTTTTGAGAAACTAACTCCAGGTAGGAAAAGAAGTTACTTATTACATTTTAATGGTGCAAAGCATAGTGAAACTAAAGTAAATAGAATCTTAAAATCCAAAGATAATATTTTTAAAGGTAAAGGTTTTAATGAAAGGTAATACATTTCATTAAAAGATAAATAAATGCTTAGGAAGTATTTGAGGTTATTCTATGTTTGATGATTACTAAATTTAAAAAATATTTAACTCTAATACCTCCTCAGATTTTACTTGTTTTAATTGCTTTATTCATTGGACTAACTGTTGGTTTATTTGTTATTGCATTAGATAACTTAATAATATTCTGGGAGGAAATTTCTACTTCATTAGAAACTCAATATTTATTTGTTATCATACCTTTCGCCTTATTTGTTTCAAATTTGCTTCTTAAACGTTTCCCAGAAGCAATGGGAGATGGTACTTCTGAAGTTATTGAATTAGTGAACATTGAAGATGCAAATCTTAAGGGGAGAGTCTCTTTAGTCAAAACTCTTATTACCTCTCTTTTATTGGGTGTTGGAGTTCCAGGAGGTAAAGAAGGACCGTTAGTGCACATTGGAGGATCTATAGGCTCTAAAGTCTCAAAAATATTCAATTTAACTGAAGATGAACGTAAATCATTTACTGGTGCTGGTGTCAGTGCAGCAATAGGAGCTAGTTTCAATGCACCACTTGCTGGAATATTATTTGCAATGGAAGTAATTTTCAAACAATTATCGATAAAACACTTAAGTGTTGTAGTTGTCTCTTCTGTATCCGCAGCCGTTGTTGCAAAGAGTTTTGGATTTAATGTAGATATTTTAACTGCTCCTGAATATCAATTAGGTCAAGCAGTTGAGTTAGTTGGTTACCTGCTTTTAGCAATACTATCAGGTTTATTTGCTGGTTTCTTTATTCAGTTAACTTCACAAAGTTCAAAATATTTTAAACAACAAATGATAAGACCATATTATTTAATACTTCTAGGTCTAATTTTCGCATTAAGTATTTACTTTATACCCGATAGTTTTGGAACTGGAGAAGAATTGTTAAGCAATCTTATAAATGGTGGTAGTTTAAATTTTGCACTACTAACTTTAGTAATTCTTTTAGTCACTAGGTTTTTACTAACAACTTTATCTATAGGCTCTAATCTATCTGTTGGTGCAATGATGCCTTCTTTATTAATAGGAGCTTTGCTTGGTTCAATTATGCATAATATTTTTTCCTCTACATCACTATTTGCATCTATTCAACCTGGAGCGTTAGCAATAGTAGGAATGGCTTCGTTATTTGCAGGGATATCAAGAGCACCCATGACTTCAATCATTATGGTTTTTGAAATAACAGGGGATTATGGTTTAGTAGTGCCACTTATGTTTGGTTCTATTATCTCAACTTTAGTATCAGAGAGAGTAGTTAAATACGGTATGTACGATTGGCCAATTTTACAAAAAGGTAAGCAGATTAAATCTTTTCAAACAGTAGATGTATTAGAAAATGTTATGGTCAAGCAGGTAGCTGCATATAATATTGATACGTTAAAGATTGATATTTCAAGTTTGGATGCAATTAAAACATTACAGAGTTTAAAAATATTAGGAACTGCTGTTATTGATGAAGACACATATAAAGGTATGGTATCACTGCGATCTTTACAATCAGGTGAACCATCCACAACACTACATGAATATCTGATAACTATTCCATTTAAAGTTTACGAAGAAGATTCAGTATCAGATGCTGTTTCTCAAATGGTTAAATTTGGCTACGATAGAGTACCTGTATTTTCTTCAAATGATGATTTTGTTGCTATTTTTTCAAAATCACATGTCTCTTCAGCATATTTATTAACAAACGTGGAAAGTGTAAATTCTAGAAAATTAAAATCATCATCAAATAAATTTTTTGAAGTATCTATTTCTAAAAACTCTCCTATTCAAAATAAGCAATTAGCAAGTATAAAACTACCAAGTCAATCTGTCTTAGTTTCAGTTTCTAGAAAAAACGAAGAACTTATAGCTAATGGATCGCTTGTTCTACAAACTGACGATATTCTAACTTTTTTTGGGACATCTGAAAGTTATGAAAGAATTAAAAATATTGTTAATGCTTCTGTTTAATTAATTTAATTTTATAATATGAAAAATTGTTAATTACTATAACATTGGCTATTTCTTTTGAGGAATTTAAATAGTCATTAGGATAAGGGGTTTCTCCAGGATGGGAACCCTCTTATCTTTTAAGTTATATAAGTTTTCTTTTAAATCAATGTAGTATCAATGAATTATGTTTGATATTGAATTAAAAATCAAAACTATTCCTCAAGTAGTTGAGCTTTCTAAAATTGAACTTCTCAATATTATCGATGGATGGTCAATTTCAAAACTAGAAGGTATGTGGAAAGGTGTTTCTGAAGAGTCTGTTGAATTACAAATAGTTTGTGATGT